>Ga0209784_100051_pt1 | contig 183666 bp, 170 predicted proteins | sample AraplaCvi_mLB_r2_2_FD_184284 | JGI IMG/M metagenome (GOLD analysis project Ga0209784, IMG submission 184284) | Arabidopsis root microbial communities from North Carolina, USA - plate scrape CL_Cvi_mLB_r2 (SPAdes) (version 2) | ecosystem: Host-associated > Plants > Roots > Endosphere | place...
CACCACACGCAGTAAATCCCACTCTTTGATCACTGAACATTCTCCTAAAACTATTATATCTCATTTAAGTCTGTCATAGTTTGTCGATCAATGCAATGGAGATACTTGTTATCTATGCTATAATGAGGGGATTACATTTAAGAGAGATTGATTAGCAAAATAGATATATTATAGAAGAGAGATGAAATCGTCGTTGGAGGCAGTTTTAAGCGAATTAAAGCAAATCAATCAACGTCTTGATTCAATGAGATTAGAATTTGAGATAAACAAACGCCACTTAACTTAGAAGTGGCGTTTTGAGTACTCTTCTCTATTAATAAAGAAGAAAGTAATATTAAAAGAACGGAACTTTCCATCACCAAATCTTCTCCACCCATTCAGGATGGTCTATAAACGGATTTCGATTGCCTTGGATATCATAAATTCTTTCATTTCTTTGTTTTTCATATTCATCTACAGGATCTTGCTTGTGCCATTGTAAAAGAACAGAGAGTTTACCGTGATAAGGGGCTGTTCCATTATTGACTTTATCGTTTAATTCCAGATCAACCTTATCTCCAGGCTCATAACGAGTTGCCATGTATAATAATATACGTGCTACATCACCTTTTACGCGATTAGGTGGTTCGAATGAATCTGAATCTTTAAAGCAGCCATTACAACCAGCGACTGGGCTGCCTCCATTGTCAAAGTCTAAATTTCCTCTTGCACTATTAACTTGTACATCGGTTGCGCGTAAATGATGGATATCTGTTCCGGGTCCTTTGCTTGTCCCAAAGTTTCCGTGTGATTTTGCCCACGTATGCTCTCGGTTCCAGTTTCCTACATTGCCGCCACTGTTTGTTTTTGGACTAGATTTCCCAGAGTAAAATAAAATGACATTATTCAGATTATTAGGATCTTCATCTGTATACTTTAAAGCATCCCAAACATCATCATAAGAAAGTACCTTTTGTTCAGAAATGATATCATGAAGAGCCTTTTTTAGTGCTTGACCTTCCTTGTTATATGCGCCTGCATAATAATCATTAGCCATTACTGTCACGCTGAAGCTTGTCGTGACACTGTTCTTGCCATCAGATGCTGTAACGCCAACAATATGACTACCCTCATCTAAATTGAGTGTTAATAATTTTCCACTTATAGTGCCCTTTGTAGCCGTAAATGAAAGTTCATCACCATCAGGATCTGAAAAATAATCTGTTAAATCAATTTGAATTTCCTCTCCAGCAGCTACAGTTTTATTTGAAATCGGGTTTTTAATGATTGGTTGCTTGTTTTCTGAAGGCAAAGAAGGATCCACAATGGGATCCCCCTTCGAATTTGTAAATTTAATTTGCTCTGGAGCAGCGCCCTTTTTATAGATGATCGATTGTATATCTATATTTTCAGCGCCTCTTATTTCACTGACTTTTGGACCTTCAATTGTGAGTGTTTTCACGCTATTGCCTTTAAGGTCGATAATCATCCCTGCTTTAGCTGGACTAAGGAAAACATCAGTCGTCTTAAAGCCTTCTCCATGTAGCTCCGCATAGGCGCCTTTCAGGAAAACACCTTTTGGGATAACAGATTGAGCATCTAAATGCACTGCCACACTAGGTTTATTTATTGTCAATTTGTTTGTTTTGAAGTTCTTATAGTCATATACTATTTCAGGCAGAATCGGTTCAACAGTTGAACCTTTCTTAACATCGATTTGTACCATTACAGGATCATGGTCACTTGCACGACCAGCCATGTCCGTGAAGTCAGCGTTAATATGAAGGATATCGACATCTGTTTTTTCTGCCAAATTATTTGACACTAAAATATGGTCTAATACTTGTGAGTTCCCCTGATAAACATATGTGTAACGATCCGAAGCATCCACTTTATTAATCATATTTGTCATCAATTGACCTTCATGGATTTTAAGTGCATCAGCGAATTGATAATCATTAAAATCACCTAAAGAAACAATATTTGCATCTGGATTTTTTGATTTAACGTCCTCAACAAAATTATAAACAATGTTGGCGATTTTTTTACGTTGCTTTTCACTTCCATACTGTGGCGGCTGAATCGCACCAAATAAAGGAGTATCTCCATTTTTAGAATTCCAATGATTTGCGATAACAATTACATCTTCACCTTGGAATTCAAATTGTGCTGCTAAAGGTTTGCGACTACTATGAAACGCTTCATTTGCCGGATCAATTCGACCAGGGTTCAATGTTAATTTCCCATCTTTATAGCCAACTGCTGTTGTAGCATCTCCTGATGGCATACCTTCTTTCAGCTTAACTCGCTTTGGATTATAAAGGAAGCCAACTCGAATATTAGCGTCCGGTGCTCCACCGTCTTGATTGTTTATTGGATCGATATTAACATACTGATACTCGACACCACCGACACCTTTAATAGCGTCAATTAATCTTTTATAACTTTGATCTGCTTTTGAATCTCCTGCAGATGGCCCATTATTATCCTGCACCTCTGTTACGCCGACAATATCAGGGCTACCCATATCAATACCAATTGCTCTTGCTAATTTTCTCGCTTTATCATCAGTTGTCGAAGTTTTGTTATTAGAGAAGTTCTCCAAATTATACGAGGCAATTGTTACCTTATCTTCTGCCTTTATTATTTTTGTAGTCTCTGGTGCTGTATTTCCTTTTTCATAAGCTGCCTTCATCTCATCTAACGAAGCATAGATTTTAAAGTTTTGATAGGAATAGCCAACGATACCCGTAATTGGTCCTTTAAATTTATCACCTGTTGCCACTTCAAAATTGCGTGCAGCGCCATTCGGTTCTAGTCGGAATTGAATTCTGTTCGGATTTGCATTTTCTTTCTCATACAATACCCCACCGTGAATTGTGTCCGTCGATTCATCCTCAAGTACTGTTACTAAATCTCCATGCTCCTGAGGTGCTACCGCCTTCACGTTTCTAACTTCTACTCTCATCCCTTCAATACTTTCCCAAAAATCAATAGCATCAATTGTTGGATTAAAAATTTGGAGTTGATCACTGTCGATTTGACTAAATGACATTTTTAGCTTATCGATTTCAATTGCTTTTGGTAAAGCTACACTACTTTTAATGACTTCTACTTTCCCATCTTGATCGTCACGCACATTAATTTGAGTTGTTTTTAAATCTGTTTGCTGCCTATCATCATAGCCATCGTAAGCATATTCGCTTACTTTACCTTTAACAGATACTAAATCCCCTACCTTTATTGGCCATGGTTTCTTTCCACTGTACAGAAAAATTCCTTCAGAAGTATTCGGATCATGATCTGCCAATTCATCTGGCGTTTGAATCGTATAATACCAATTATTATTTAACGTAAATGAATAAGTTACGACTCCTTCAATTCCTTCAACTGTTTTACCATCAAAGGTTGAAGCATGTCCTGCCCCTTGAATATCATGAATTTGGAGTTGATCAGCAATGCGATAATCAAATGTAGTTATTTCGCTATATGTGCCATCTTTCGCTTTAACTATTGCTTTTAAAGTCGTATTTTTGCTAATTTCAATTGGTGTCTCATATTTAAGACTTTTATCAGTCGGCACCGTGCCATCTAATGTGTAATAAATTTCTGCATCGACTGTCGGTGTTGTTAAAGTGACTGTTGTTTTCCCAACAAACGTCCCACTTCCAGGTGATGCGCTTGCAGGCTTTAATGCTGAACTATCCACTACAATATCTGCTTTTGATCGGGGAATGACTTGATAGTCGTTATCAAACTGTTGAACAATACCAGTGATAGATTCATAGTTTGTACCGACAGCTAAGCCAAGCGAATTTGTTTCATCTCGTACGAGGAAATTTGTTCCGTCACTTGCAGTAAAGTTTGCCCATCCAGCCCCTTGTTGAACATCTGTAAACGTAACATTTTTTACTGTGACTAACTGCGATTCATTATCTTCATTCACTTGAGAACCTGTTACTACCTTTGGAGAAGGTACACCTGCATTTTCAACCTTTTCAACGATTGTCGCACCATCTAATTGTAGTAGCCCACGATAGTCAGCTAACTTACCTTTTAAAGTAACTTCATCACCAATAGACATAGCTAAACTAGTAGGTCTTACGGCAATACCACCTGTTTCGTCTTGGACGGAGAACGTATTTTTCAAGCCCGCCGCAACTCTACCTTTAATAGTTACCGTTTCACCTACTCCTTTATTCCGAGCTTCCCCAATTGAAAGAATTGCCGGTGCTTCAGGGTCAACAGGCTGACCTGAATCAATATCCATAACATGCTGCCCTAAATTAGAAAAATCATCTACCGGATATGAAGTCCATTCTAAAGCTGCATTAAATGGATCCTCAATAGTCGTATCACCCGACAAGACTGAACTTTTTCTTACTAAAGTTACATCTTTAGCAAAATCCGCTGAAGAACCGACTTGTCCAATAGAATCGACTATTTCACCAGCTTTCCTTAAAACGACTGGATCATTTCCATTGAAATTAATAACAGTTGAGTTTTCTAGATTTCCTTTTACTTTAATGTTAGGCGCTGCATCTTTATGATATAAAACATAAGTAGCTCCGCTTTCTAGAGTACCCGTCAGATTCACTTTATTTTTCGCGGTAACTTCCCCATTCGTATGAAGCTCTAACGTATAATTGCTTAAATCAACCGCTGCACCTGTACCATTATATATTTCAATGGCTTTATTGAAGGAGCTTCCTTCTATATACTCTGAAATGATTAAATCCTTTGCTAATGTTTCAGCTTGTACAGTGAAGGGTGCTACTGGTGCGGCAACACTCGCGACTAGAGTTGTTGCTAAAAAGGCGTTTATAGGCTTCTTCCAGTTCTTCTTTGACATCTGATTAATGCTCCTTTCAATTTTAAGAATGATAGGTCTTTTAAATTGCAAAAAATAAGATTATTTTCATACGCAGGGTTGTCAGCATATTAAATAAGCGTTAAAACATATTTTCCACTACATATATATGTAAACATATTATTGTTAATACCTTATTAATTTTTTATCTATTTATTGTTATTAATGGTCTATGTAAATAACTATATTTTTATATTAAAATTTATTAACCCCTTACAAAGATACAAAATATTAAGAGAGGGAGATTTAAAAAATGATTTTTTTTAATAGAAGACAGGTAAAATCAATAGAGGAAGTTTTAAGCGAGTGGTTTAAACAAATTAGTCAAACTTTCGATTCAATCTGAAATTGGTCTTGAATCAATAGAAAGTCGGCTTGAAATAGTAGAAATTGAACAGTAACAAATCAAACAGGCAAATTTAAAATCAATTAAAAGCTAAAACAATTAACAGCAAATTCAAGAAAAACAGATCGACTTATTGAACTACTGTCACCCCACTCGCCCAGCATAAGGCCGAGTTGAAATAGATAGAGTAAAAAACAAAACGCCCTCTTTTAATAAGGGCGTTTATTAATTGATTTATTAAACTGCTGATCTATAAAAATGCAGCTTGGAGTTGCTTTAATTTTTCTTTAGCTTCCTCCATTGTCTCTCCAACCACTCCAAAATAGAATTTACATTTCGGTTCTGTACCTGAAGGTCGAATGGCTACCCAAGATGTATCCTCTAGTACGTATTTCAAGACATTTTCCTTTGGCAATTCAATAGGCTCAGTAGAACCATCTGCTAAAGTTGAAAGTCCCGTGAAATAATCTTCAAATCGTTTTACTTCTAAGTTCGCTATTGACTTAGGCACGTTTCGTCGAAGATTATTTAATAGCGCCTTCATTTCATCTTGGCCATTCTTCCCTTCAAATACCTGTGAAACTAAGGTCTCTTGGTAATAACCATACTGATGATACAAATCGTACAAACCATCTAATAAAGTCTGTCCATTCTTTGCATAGAAAGCAGCCATCTCCGTTACTTTTAACGCAACTTGTACAGCATCCTTATCACGGACAAAAGTTTGAATTAAGTAGCCATAGCTTTCTTCGTAGCCGAATAAATACGAAAAAGTACCCGTTTTTTCATACTCCTCAATTTTTTCAGCGATATATTTGAAGCCTGTCAACGTATTCTCTGTTGTTATACCAAACTGTTTGGCAATCATTGATCCTAGTTCAGACGTTACAATAGTTTTTAACATTACTCCATTGTCTGGTAATGTGCCTTTCGATTTTTTTGTTGACAGTAAATAATGTAATAATAGTGCACCAAGCTGATTTCCCGTTAATAGTTCATAGCCCTCACCATTCTTCACGGCCACTCCTAAACGGTCCGCATCAGGATCTGTTGCTAATAATAAATCTGCGCCTACTTTCTTCCCTAGTTCCATTGCTAACGCAAAAGCAGCAGGCTCCTCTGGATTTGGATAAGAAACTGTGGGAAAAGCCCCATCCTGTACAGCTTGTTCGTTCACAATATGTATTTGCTGAAAACCAAAAGCCTGTAGTCCTTCACTAACTGGTACTAAACCAGCACCATGTAATGGCGTATAAACAAGCTTCATATCTAGAGCAATATCATCATTGTCCTTTAATGTTAAAAGACGCTCTAAATATGCCGTATCCATATCGCTTCCAAGCCAAAGCAAAATTTCTTTCTGCTCCAGTTGCTCTAGTTCTGATACCTTAATAGCGAATATATCCTCGATATTTCCCATATGTTCTACGATGTCATTAGCAAATTGAGGTGTTAGTTGTGCACCGTCCTTACCATACACCTTAAAACCATTATACTGTTTAGGATTATGGCTAGCCGTTATGACAACACCCGCATAAGCATGTAACTCACGTACCGTAAACGATAACTGCGGTGTTGGTCGTGCTTCCTTATAAATATATGAACGAATACCATGTGCCCCTAATACACGTGCAGTCTCACATGCAAATTCATAAGAGAAATGACGTGTATCATAAGCAATAACAACTCCACGTTCTTTAGCTGCTTCTCCATTCGATTCGATATAACGAGCAAGCCCTTCTGCGACACGACGAATGGTATAAACGTTCATACGGTTTGTCCCAGCACCTAAAACACCACGCATCCCCCCAGTACCAAAGGATACATATTGATAGAAGCGATCTTCTATTAAACTATTATCATTAGCAATAGATGCAAGCTCCTCTGCTAAATAATTTGGTAGATTCATCTCTATCCACTGATTATAGAATTCACGAACATTAACCATTACTTTGACACCTTCTCTTCTTTCAACAACTCTAGCATTTTACGTTTATATGCTTCAACTCCAGGCTGATCAAATGGATTAACTTCTAGCAAGCACGCACTCATCGCACAAGCCTTCATAAAGAAATAAATTAAATAACCTAAATGATACGCATCAAGCTTCGGTAATTCAAGCTGAATAACAGGTACCCTTCCCTCTGCATGCGCAAGTGCTGTCCCCTGTTTGGAAATAGCATTAATCTCATTAAAGGTGCGAGTCGATAAATAATTTAATCCATCTTCATTTCGTGCATCAAAAGGTACAGCTAAATCTCCCTTAATTTCATGGAAGTGTAACAATGTCTCAAACATTACACGACTTCCCTCTTGAATAAACTGCCCAATCGCATGTAAATCCGTTGAGAAATTTACCGTTGAAGGATAGAGCCCCTTATGCTCCTTCCCTTCACTTTCACCAAATAACTGCTTCCACCATTCATGGAACTTATTCAAACCTGGCTCAAAGGAAGCAAGCAACTCAATAGTAAACCCTTTCTCATAAAGCATATGTCGCATAACTGCGTATTTATATGCATCGTTATGTTCTAAATCTGATTCTGCTAACTCAGTAGCTGCATATCGTGCACCCTCTATTAAAGCACGAATATTAACTCCAGCTACTGCTACCGGTAGTAAGCCTACAGGCGTTAATACGGAATAACGCCCACCAATATCATTAGGAATCACAAATTGGCGATAACCAGCATGATCTGCAATCTCCTTCAAAATCCCTTTTTCAGCATCTGTCGTCACAATAATGCGCTCGATTGCCTTATCACCATAACGCTCTTCCATATATAAACGCATAACCCGAAATGCCAACGCAGGCTCCATCGTACCACCTGACTTTGAAATCACATTGACATACACTTGCTTTGTATCTAAATACTCGAGTAGTTCTTTAATATATGCACCGCTCATATTAAGACCAACATAAACAACCTCGATGCCACATTTAGCTAGACCAAAGTAAGGCATTAACGCCTCTTGAATTGCTCGTGCCCCTAAAAATGATCCACCAACCCCGACAACGACAAGTACATCCGCACAAGCACGTACCTCACTCGCTACTCGTTCAATAGAAGTAATAAGTGCTTCTTGATCTTGTAACGGAGAATTCATCCACCCTGTTAATGGATATTGTGGTAAAGCATCATGAATCCTCTTTACGCGATCTTTATACCGTAATATATCACTATCGTCTAGTGAACAATTCAGCAATGTTGTTTTAACAATTTCTGTTAGCACTATAGAATCCTCACTTCTTTAGGTAAAATTTGATATGTATATTATGCCATATTACAAAAAGAAAACCAACTCGAGCCTTGTCGAGTTGGTGATTTATTATCATTATTTCTTATGCCAATTCCATGAGCTTTTTACAATATCCGTAATATCAAATTGAGCCTTCCATCCTAATTCACAATAAATTTTATCAGCATTTGCAACTAACTTAGCAGGATCACCTGCTCTTCGTTCCACATATTGCACAATGGCTTTTTTCCCTGTAATGCGCTCACTTGTTTCAATAACTTCTTTTACAGAGTAGCCATTCCCATTGCCTAAATTATAAGTTGCCGTTTCGATTGCACCCTTTAACAAACCTTCAAGAGCCAGTAAATGTGCTTTCGCTAAATCTGTAACATGGATATAGTCGCGAATACAAGTACCATCAGGTGTATCATAGTCAGTACCGAACACTGAAATGGATTCTCTTTGTCCTAATAAATGCTGGAGAATAATCGGAATTAAATGCGTTTCTGGAGAATGACTTTCACCAATTTCAGCTGTTTCATATGCACCAGCAGCGTTAAAGTATCGTAATACTACATATTTCATCCGGTAGCTTTTCGCAAAATCTGCAAGCATTTGCTCTACCATTAATTTAGAGCGACCATATGGATTAATAGGATTAGTAGGCGTTTTTTCATCAATTAAATCAACAGTTGGCATCCCATATGTTGCAGCTGTAGAAGAAAAGATAAACTTATCAATATTGTTTTCCTTCATTACTTTTAATAAATTCAAAGTAGCAGTTACATTATTTTCATAATACTTCATAGGATCAATTACAGACTCACCTACTAAGCTAAATGCTGCAAAGTGTAAAACTGCTTCAATATTGTATGTATCAAAAATTTGTTGAACTGTAGAAGTTTCTCCTAAATCACCTTGTACAAAAGTAGCTCTTGCATCTACAGCCCATTGATGACCAGTGCTTAAATTATCGAGCACTACTACTTCATGAGTCTTTACTAATTCTTTAACAAAATGGCTACCAATATAACCAGCACCACCAACAACTAAAATCATAAAGTTTCACCACTTAACTGTTTTGCTTTTTTTAAAATGAATTCTTTTACACCTTTACTTAAATCTTCACGTTCCAAGGCAAAATCAATGGTAGTTTCGATAAAGCCCAATTGCTCACCTACATCATAGCGACGTCCTTCAAACTCATAAGCAAATACTCGTTGAATACCATTTAAAGATTCAATAGCATCCGTTAACTGAATTTCGCCACCCTTGCCTTTTTTCTTCTCGTCTAAGAAACGGAATATTTCAGGGGTTAATACATAACGTCCAATAATTGCATAATTTGATGGCGCATCCTCTAATGTGGGCTTTTCAACAAATTGTGTAACCTGCATTAATCGATTATTACTGTTCACTGGATCAATAACACCATAACGATGTACATCTTCATCTGGCACTTCTAGCACACCAATGACACTTGACAAGGTTTTCTCATATTGATTCATTAACTGTTTTAAACAAGGCTCTTCGCTTTTCACAATATCATCACCAAGCAATACAGCAAACGGTTCATCTCCAATAAATTTACGTGCACACCAAATAGCATGTCCTAGTCCAAGAGGCTCTTTCTGACGAATATAATGAATTTCTACATTCGCAGATTCTTGCACCTTTTCGAGCATGTCAAGCTTCCCTTTTTCAATTAAGTTCGTCTCAAGCTCAACAGCATTATCAAAGTGGTCCTCGATTGCACGTTTACCTTTACCAGTCACAATAATAATATCTTCAATTCCAGAGTCAATAGCTTCTTCCACAATATACTGAATCGTCGGTTTGTCTACTATTGGGAGCATTTCTTTTGGCATTGCTTTGGTAGCAGGAAGAAAACGTGTACCTAGCCCTGCAGCTGGAATAATGGCTTTGCGGATTTTTCTCATTATACACCCTACCTCATTACTTACTTCATTTTAACACCCTCAGATTTTAATACACTGAAGAAAGTTATCCAAATTATTTTTACATCTAACATAATACTCATGTTTTCTAGATAATAATTATCATATCTAACCTTATCCTCATCGGATATAAAATCACGTCCCATTACTTGCGCATACCCTGTTAATCCCGGTCTTACAGAGTTAATATTTAAATTCTCGCGCTTTTCTATTAAATTATACTGATTGTACAATGCTGGTCTTGGGCCAACTATTGCCATATCCCCCTTGATTATATTAAAAAGCTGTGGAAGTTCATCTAAGCTAGTTCTTCGTATAAATTTCCCCGCTTTAGTAATATATACACTCGGATCTCCAAGAGCTTCCGTCGAGACATTTGGCGTTTCTATATACATAGACCGAAATTTATAAATTTCAAACAGTTCACCATTCAACCCAACACGCTTTTGTTTGAAAAGAATAGGACCTTTTGATTCGATTTTTATCCAGATAGCTACTATTAACATTGGTATGGAAAAGAAAATTATAGCTATAAAAGAAAGAATAAAATCTAATATTCGCTTCATTTTAACATTTCCTCCAACCTTGCTCGGTTATTCGAATTGCATCTATAAAAGTTATTCTTTGATAGGTATTATCATTGTATTGTGAAATATCCTTAGAATATGTTAGGCTTCCAAAAATTTTATTGATTAAAGAAAATTTTAATGACGTTCTCATTAACATAACACCACCAATTTTGCTAAGTAAAATAAAGTGTTTATTTTGTTTAGCAATTTCTAATACCATCTGTGATGTACAAATATAAGTTCCATCTTGGGGATGAAAAACACCTGAATTTTTATTGATTACTAGTTGATTTATAAATTCACATAGATTATCTATAAACAACATACTACGTTGATTATAAACATTTGGGAAAATTGGTGTCTTTCTAGCCAATTTTCGAAGCAGCGAATAATTACCCGGGCAATTCGGCCCGTATATCATTGGTGGTCGGACAATAGATACAACAAAATCCTCATCCTGCATCGCTTGTAATGCTTGTTCTGCGGCAAGTTTTGATTTTCCATAAAAAGTTTTTGGTTGCAACGGACTTTCACTGTTAATTTGACCTTGTTCCAATCCGTATACTGCCATTGTACTAAAAAAAATAAAGTGTTTAACACCTTTATTTTTAGCTTTTTGCGCTAATCTAATTGTTAAATCGGTATTGATATTAAAATAGTCAGATTCCTGAAAATGATTTTCATTATTATGAACTAATGCAGCTGTATGAATTAATACATCTGTTTCATTTGAGATATTTAATTCACTTCTAACCGATATCAATTTGATATTCATTTCCAAATCTTTAGATTTAAGCCATAATGCTATTTCATTCGAAATATATCCATTTTCCCCAGTAATAGTGACGTTCATTTTCATACCTCTTTATAAATATTTACGGTAGATATTCTCCATATCTATTAAAACATTTTCAATGCTATAATTTTCAATTTTAATTTTAGCATTATTTCCAAATGATTGTCGCAATTTGTTATCTTCACCCAATTTAATAATTTTATGAATAAGGTTTTCGTTATCACCAAGTTTAACTAAAAATCCAGTTTGTTTATCTGAAACTAAATCTGCTGAACCTCGTATATCCGTACAAATAATTGGTTTACCAACTGCCATTCCCTCCATTAGGCATCGTGGTAATCCTTCTTGTTTTGAAACAAGTGTAATAACATCTGAAGCATTGATGATTTTAGGTACATCATTTCGATAACCGAGTAAATGTACGTTCTCAATATGTTGCATATTTATAAAGTTTCTAATTTTCTCTTCATCTGGTCCCTTACCAACTAGTATAAGATGTCCATTAGGCATTTTGGAGTTAATAGTTCTCCAATTCTCCATTAAAAAAAACTGATTCTTTCTATTACTCAACTCGGCAATGCATGTAAACAACACAGTTTCTTCTTTTAATTTTAATTCAGCTTTTAAATAATTTTTATTTATACTATTATTTATATTGTCATTTGACATAAATTCATTTAAATCGACACCTACGCCATTCACCAAAAATAAATTTTTGTTTATCTTAAAACCTAGTTTTTCACCTGATAAAAGATCTTCTTTATTCATAACAATAAGCGCATCTGTCCATCTTGCCGCAAGTTTTTCAGCTGGATAAAATACTAACCAATTCTTTTTACTAGCTCCTTTATAAAAGTGAAAGCCGTGTGCGGTATATACAATTTTTCCTTGATGAGCTTTTTTAGCCATATATCTAATCAAAAAAGCAGCAGTTGGTGTATGAACATGAATTAAATCAAAAAAATGGTTAGAAAATAGTTCTTTTAGTTGTTTTAAAGCTTCTATATTTTTTCTAGAGAATGGTAGTCGATCAAAATCTATATCATGACATATCACACCTATTTCTTCCAATTCGTTTTTTCTCCCCAAACTATCATTTCCAATAGCATGTACTTCATAACCTTGTTCTTGAAACCATTTCATAAATGGTTGATGGAAGACAGCTAAATGCTGATATACTGATGCACCAAATAGGATTTTTCTCAAATTTATAACACTCCCCAAATTATATTTTACTTTTAATCTTCAAATTTCCTACATTTATATTTTGTTTTCAAACTCACCAAGTACTCACCATAGTATTTTGAAAAAATGATTAAAAGAGGAAGCCATCCCACAATTCTCAATCTTGATGCTGTACCAATATTATCGTTAGAGATACTTATTAGCATAAACCAAATTACACTTTGAATAAGAAGGTATTTCTCTAAATTAGTAAATGAATTATGTTTTTTAAATAAAAAAATAGTTATAAATAAAAATATTATGCCTTCAGTTAACATTATTATTAAGGTCGATCCTCCACTAATTTGCCAAGGTAAAGGACCTATAAAATTACTTATCATACTATATAAATATTTAATATAAAATAATACAATATTTGACTGATCTAATGATATTCCCATTTGACTACCTCCTGCATCGAGAGAGGATTGTCTGTATAATAAAGCATCACTTAGTGAAAGGTTCACTATTGGGAATTTTACATGCTTTAAAAATATATAGAATATGGTAAATCCAATTATAAAAATATAAATATACTTTTTTAACTTTATTTTATTTTTATTAGTTAATTTTATTAATAAGTAAACAGTTGATCCCATAAAAAAACTAAGTAAGGCATATTTACGATATCCCCCTAACATATACATAGTTAATATAAGTAATATGATATTTATTATTTTTGGATATTTACCCTTTTCAATAAAAATATTAATAAATAAATACATACACCAAAGGAAATAAAAATAAATCCAAATATCACGATATAAGGAAATTGTCGTGTTTAAAATTAAACTGGGGTAAAATGTAAGTGAAATCAGTAAAATCCACGAGGAAATCCAATATATTGCTTTTCTTTTTATAATTTTTTTTAGCATTAATAATGAGACCATCACAAGACCTAGATTAGCAAAATAATTAAAAATACGTAATAAATATACGCTATCAGTATTAAAATATTTCAATATCCATCCTAATATTACAGCGTGGATGGAAGTATATATATACGGTAAATCATTTGCTATATTAGTAGCTTGTTCATAATAAAATGTACCATCGTCCCCTCCACCAAATATCGGAAGGTTTATACCATCAGTATTTTGTAATAAACCCAAGAAATAAATAATTGTAGTAAAAGAAAAATACATAAGACTATACCCACATATTAAAACAATTGTTTGACTTGCATTTTTATTCATACTTTAAACCTTTCTAGATTTTCTAGTATAGCTCTTATTAATCCAATTCATATAATAGTACTAAATTAGTTTTTAACAATAAAACGAAATGCATTACATATTTTCCCATTTTTTAACAAACTTTTCGGCTATCATAATATGATTATGTTGTTCTTCCACATATCTTCTAGATTCTAAGCTTATTTCTTTAATTTTATTTTTATTTAAAATTAACACTTCTAATTTTTTAACTATATCTTCTACGTTTGGTTCGATGTTTATAACTGGGGATTCTTTTAAATTCCATTCCCGAATACACTCATCTTCACATCCACTTAATACAATTTTCCCTTGAGCTAATGAATATAGAGCATTCATAGCATATGAATAAGAGCGGCACTGATCTATTACTATGTGGGTTCTTTTTATAGCCTCTAAATATTCTTCTAAAGGTAAAAATTCTGCACTTATCACTTCTACCTCATTCGGATAACGCTTACTAATGATATTAAGAGCCTCATTAATAAACACACTTCCTTTACCAATTGGTCTATTGGATGCATGATAAATCACTATTTTCTCATCTAAACACAATTGTTCACATTTGATTTTCTTAGTATTTATAGGGAAAGGAATTGTCTCACTTATTTTAAAACTCCATGAACTTTTCCTATATGCTTCAGCGTATTCATAAGCATTAGGTATAATTAAATTAAATTTACTTAAAATTTTTTTTTGTAAAAACTTATGATAATGTTCTTCATAAGGCAGTTTTTTCCCTGTCTTTAATTCATCATCAAACGGGGAATATTTTTCCATTCCCCCTTCTCTTATAAATTGACTAAAAACTGTATCATCCCCAGCGGCTAAACAAACAAATTTATTATTATTTTTAAAGAGCAATGGATAGTTTAATAATGTAGATTTTGGTTTAATATACGGATTTATAAATTGAACTATATCAAAATCCTTTAATTTCTTTATCTTCTTCCTATTATTTATTAGTGACTTAATTAAATTAAAAAAACTATCGGTCTGAAGGGAAATATCTACATCCCGAGCAATACTTTTTTTCCCATCCCCCGCAGAGACAATTGTAACCTCATATCCTAATTCTTCTAAACCTTCTTTTAAATTAGTGTGTAACCCACTAAATTCTCCAAATAGTAATATCTTTTTCATGAGTCCTCCAGTGATCGCATTTCATTAATATAGTTATCCCAAGAAGAATTGTTAATGTTTAAGAAAAATAAATCGTCTAAATAGTATTAGCATTACTATTAAATATACAAAATAATTTAATGCGTAGGCTTGTACCACTCCTTGCAGTCCATTACACATTGTAAGAAACAGGGTAAGTAGATAAAATAGTAGAGAAAAAATTACCTCAGTAATTATAAACGTCTTAGTCATACTTTTTGCAATCATTAGATAAGCTAGTGTCCAACTACACATTTTGAAGAAATCTCCGAGTAGTTGATAAAAGAATAACTCTCTCATTGGATAGAAATCTTTTGTAAAAAGAATTGCAACAATAAAATCTCTCAATAAATATATTGCAAAAGCAGTTACCAATACAAATGGAATAATTATTTTATAACCCGATAGTATTTCTTTACGTATTTCAGCTTTATCCGTTAGCTCAGATAATCTTGGTAAGTAGTACGTTGAAAGAGCTGTAGTTATAACCATCAAATACATTGTCGAAATCATCCACACAGATTGCCAATAGCCAGCTTCTTCTAATGAGAACCCCTCAGTTAAATGATTTCTTATAGCTATCTGTGTAGCGGAAACACAAATAACCGAAACAATTGACATTATAGAAAATGCTATAAGTGTTTTATAATTTTCACTTGATGTGTTTTTTTGCCATTTAAATTGAATATTTAACTTTTTCACTGCAGTCGGTAATGAAATAAATAACAATAGTGCCTGTACAACAATCATTGCTAGTAAGGCACCCCAAAGATTATACTTTACAGTTAAAATTGTTGTGAAAACAAGTGAAAACATACTTCCCGTTATATTTACAGTAATAAATAACCTGATTTCTTTTAGCCCATTAATAATTGATAAAATGATTGTATTTAATCCAATAAGCCATAAAGTCCCACCTAATACCTTAAATAAAACATGATATTGTTCTGTTTGAAACATCTTTTCAGAAATAAAGTGACTTCCTATAATAAGTACTAAACCTATTATTATTGAAACGAGTAAAGTAATTTTTATAGCAGCACTAATATACGCATCTCTTTTTTGAGAATCTTTTTCATTATATTCAGCAACATATTTTGTAACACCTGCGTTAATAGCCCCATTACCGAGTGTGGTTACGACGGTTAAAAAATTTTGAAACTGTCCTATTAAAGCAATACCAGCGGGACCTATATAAATTGCAATTACTTTATTAATAACAAGATTTGATGCTAGTTTGATAAAAGTTGAAATAGCTGACAATAAACTTGTTTTCAAAAAATTCATAAGGTTACCAACTATCCTTCGTAACTATTTACTACTTTAATTATTTTCCATGTTTCTTCCTCTGTTTGCACAGAAGAAATTGGAAGACTGATAATTTCAGAATGAATTTGCTCTGATACAGGGTAACTTAACTTATTCCATTCACGGTAGGCAACCTGTTGATGTGGTGGAATTGGATAATGAATAATTGTTTGAATACCTTGGTCCTTTAAATATTGTTGGAATTTCTCCCGATTTCCAACTCTAACTGTAAATACATGCCATACACATTCTTCTTTTTCTTTTGGGATATTTGGTAAAATAATGAGTGGATTTTTAATATGCTCTATATACATTTCTGCTAAATGACAACGTCTAGAATTCTCTTGTTCTAAAAAAGGTAATTTCACCCTTAGAAAAGCGGCCTGCATTTCATCTAATCTGTGATTAAAACCCTTAAAAAGATTTTCATATTTTTTATGTGAGCCATAATTTCTATATGCTCTTAATGTTTCCGCTAAAGCATCATCGTTTGTTGTAATCGCTCCAGCGTCCCCTAAAGCACCTAAATTCTTTCCTGGGTAAAAGCTAAAACCAGCTGTATCACCCAAATTTCCAACGCGCTTCCCTTTATATTTTGCTCCATGAGCTTGGGCTGCATCTTCAATAACCTTTAAATTGTATTTAGTGGCTAGCTCTATTACTTTTGACATCTCTACAACACGACCATAAAGATGAACAACTAAGATTGCTTTCGTATTAGGAGAAATTTTTTCTTCTATTAACATTGGATTAATATTATAAGTTTCAAGACTCGGTTCAACTAAGATTGGCGTTGCTCCTACTTGAGAAATAGCAAGTATAGAGGCTATATACGTATTTGAAGGCACAATGACCTCATCACCTTCACCAATTTCATATGCCTGTAATATCAATTTCAATGCATCTAAACCATTACTTACACCGATACAATGCTTTGTACCACAGTATGTAGCAAATTCTTGCTCAAAAGTCTCAACTTCTTCACCAGAAATATACCAACCGCTATCAATAACACGAGCCGCTGCTTGCTTTAATTCTTCTTCATATTGATTATTTATCTTTTTTATATCTAGAAATGAAATCATCTTAATACCTCATGTATATTATATTCGTATTGATTATATAGAACTGTTCTTGCACCAAAACCTTCCTTTTGGAAAATCAATCCTTCATTTAATTTATAACCATTTTGCTCAACAGATGTTCCAAAATCAAAATATTCCATATCACTAAAAATATCATCTTGTATTAAGTAATTAAACAAATAATCTAAAGCTGATGTTTGCTTCCCTATATCATTGGATGCAATATACTGTACATGCACCACTTTTCCCACAAAATACAATAATGCACCTGCTACACACTTATCATCCAAATATATAGAAAATAGTTTTATTTGATTTGGAAATCGTTTTTTTAACATTGTTATTTCATCCAAGGTATGAACTGGATGAGTATCGTATCTATTTCCTAGATTATCTTTTAAAATATCCCAAAAATCTTTATAATTAAAATCGGTTAAAATTTGAAAAGAGTAACGTTGAGATTTTTTTATACTTTTTTTTCTAGAAGAACTCATCTTTATTTTTTTGTCCAATATTATAGTTGAGGAAGCACCACAAGCGATTTTTTTTGCACCTAATCTAAATAAAGCATATTCATCTTCCTGAGAAGGTATTTCACTGTAAATATACGGAATAGGCTTATAGATTATTTTTGATACATTCTTTTTATTATATAAGTATCGGTTAAGTATCTCAAAATACTCCAATACCTCTGTCAATTTAGTCTCATTTTTTATTAGTAATCCTCCGTATGTCAACCCTTGATGAGAATAAAAAACTGAATTCCCATCTATATTCCCTGGTAATAACGCTACAATTTTATCATCTTCTTTTAATATTAACGAACAGTCATTAAATCTATCCGAATGATAATGCATATAGCCTGCATTATGTAAAAATGTAGCGTTTTTTGAATTTTCAACAAAATCATTCCATTCATCCGTATACCGATAATCAAATTGCTCCACTGTAAACTTTGAAAGTTCCATTTATCTCACCCTATAGTTTATATATCATATAACATACATTATCTTTTTCAAATTGATGTACAAATCCTATTTTTTCATATAATTTTATTGCTCTTATATTATCTTTAACTACCCTTAAATATAAATAAGTTAGATTTATATTCATTGCATATCTTATTGCATAATCCATTAAATATTTCCCATAACCCTTTCCCCAGAATTTTTTTTCAGCAATATAACCCCAATATTCTCCACAGTTTTCGTTTATATTTTTTATCCCTAAAGCACCTATAGGTTCATTATCAACATAAATACTTTTTATATAATAATTATTTATATTTTTTAATGAAACAAACCAATTCTCTTGAGATTCTTTTGTAAAATCAGGGGTCATAGTTAGGAATTTAATTTCTGGATCATTCAGCCAACTATAAGAGCACTCCAACGTAGCCCGGTCATATTCTCTAAATTCTAAAGTTTCTCTTTCAATCAAAGATTTAAAAACTTCATATTGCCTAATATAATCTGACTCATCATAAAAATCACTCGCCAATACCATCAAAACACAATCTTCGCTAAATTCATACATTTCATGCCAGATCATTTCTTTTACTATTAAACCTTGATTCGGTTGATTTAAAACATATTCTTTCTTATCCAGTCCATTATCTAATAACACTTTACATGAACCACTAACACATACTAAAAACTGTTGTAACTTCTTATGAGCATGAAATCCTCTTGGCTTATCATTCATACCATAAATATAGTATACACGTTTAATTTCAAATGGAATGTTACGCTTTGCTTCAAACGAAACTAAATAACCTCTTTCATCTCCTATAGCTTGAAAATCAATTAAATCATTCTTCATTTTTCAACCCACCTTTAAAATATTTTACAATATACCAATCAATCGTTTTCACAATACCTGTTGCAAATGTTTCTTGGGGTTGCCAATTTAACTCACTTTGAATTTTATTTGAATCAATCGCATATCGAAAATCATGTCCATGTCTATCTTCCACAAATTGTATTTGCTGTCGATAGCTTTTTTCTTTGGGTACACATTGGTCTAAATAATCACAAATGATATAAGCAATATCAATATTCGTTTTTTCATTATGTCCACCAATTAAATACGTTTCTCCCGCTTTACCATCATGGAACACTGCTTCAATCCCTGCACAATGATCCATAACATAAAGCCAATCACGTACATTTTTTCCATTGCCGTAAATAGGTAAAATATTTCCTCGTAATGCATTACGAATCAATGTAGGGATTAACTTTTCATCATGTTGCTTCGGTCCATAATTATTAGAACAATTAGTCGTAACTACATTTAATCCATAGGTATGAAAATAGCTTCTAACTAGCATATCCGATGCTGCCTTACTTGCACTGTATGGACTATTCGGGGCATATGGTGTTTGTTCCGTAAAAAATCCTGTATCTCCCAAAGTTCCATATACCTCATCCGTTGAAACATGGTGAAATCTAGAACTTTTAAATTGTTCTTTATAATTAAATGGAGTGTCCATCCAAAAACCACGTGCACTTTCTAATAAATTTAATGTCCCAATTACATTAGTTTCTGCAAAAATGCTTGGATTTTTTATTGAATTATCTACATGTGATTCTGCCGCAAAATGAATAACATCCGTAATATTATGTTGCTTAAAAATACGCTGTACAATATCTTTATCTCTAATATCGCCTTTAACAAACTCATAATTCTCTAAATGGATCAAATCATCAAGATTTTTTTCATCTGCTGCATACGTGATACTATCTACATTAATAATGTTATAGTCTTGGTAGCGTTCGTTCATATATTGAATAAAGTTTGAACCTATAAAACCCAGTCCACCTGTTACTAGAATGTTTTTCTTCATGCTTATAACTCCTCGTTATTAAACGTTTCTTCTGCAATATCTAACAAATATTGACCATACTCATTTTTAAGAAGTGGTTGAGCTAATGAAATAAGCTGATCTCTTGAAATATAGCCCATCCGATAAGCAATTTCTTCTAAACATGCGACTTTAAAGCCCTGTCTTTTTTCAACAGTTTCTATAAATACTGATGCCTCTAATAATGACTCATGCGTTCCAGTATCAAGCCATGCAAAGCCTCTACCTAAAAGTTCAACTTGTAGCTTCTCTCTTTGCAAGTATACTTTATTAATATCCGTAATCTCTAATTCACCACGGCTAGAGGGTTTAATAGACTTCGCAATTTCAATGACATCATTATCGTAAAAATATAAACCTGTTGCTGCAAAGTTTGATTTAGGCTTTTGAGGCTTTTCTTCAATTGAAAGAACCGTCTGCTCACTATCAAATTCTATGACTCCAAACCGTTCAGGATCCTTTACTCGATAACCGAATATAGTAGCTCCCCTCTCTCTATTTGCAACTTTTTGCAAAATAGCTGGGAACCCTTGTCCAAAGAAGATGTTATCACCCAAAATTAATGCAACTGAATCGTCACCAATAAACTCTTCGCCAATAATAAAAGCCTCTGCCAATCCATTAGGATGCTGCTGTTCAGCATATTGTAAAGACAATCCAATTTCTTGCCCATCTCCTAATAATTTCTGAAACATGGACAAATCCTGTGGTGTTGAAATAATCAAAATATCTTTAATCCCTGCAAACATAAGAACTGAAAGAGGATAATAAATCATCGGTTTATCATATATTGGTAATATTTGCTTTGAAATTGATTTTGTTAATGGGTATAATCGAGTGCCACTACCACCTGCTAAAATTATCCCTTTCATACTTTACTCACCTGTCTTCGATTAATTTCATTATTATTGTTAGCTGCTTTTAATAAAGCATTTTTCATTTCTTCTATTGTCAAATTAAGTAAATTCTCTACTAATAAATTTAGTTCCATTTTCAACATTGGATTAGCTCGACCGATATGAATACCTGGGAATACATGTTCTTCTTGAATTTCTTCTGTATTCAATAGTTCCTCATACATTTTTTCACCTGGACGCAAACCTGTAAATTCAATTTTTATTTCATCTTCTGTAAAACCAGATAATTGAATTAAATTACGTGCTAAATCTACAATCTTCACAGGCTCACCCATATCAAGTACAAAAATTTCTCCGTTCCCTCCTAATGTACCTGCTTGTAATACAAGTCTAGAAGCTTCTGGAATTGTCATAAAATATCGAGTCATATCAGGATGTGTTACTGTCACTGGTCCACCTGCAGCTATTTGCTTTTTAAAAAGTGGTATTACAGATCCTCTTGAGCCTAAAACATTCCCAAAGCGAACTGCTGCAAAATTTGTACTACTTTCCTTAGCTAATGTCTGTACAACCATTTCAGCAATTCGTTTTGTTGCACCCATTACATTCGGTGGGTTGACAGCCTTATCTGTAGATATCATTACAAACTTTCCAACACAAAATTCATGTGCTGCCTCAGCAACGTTTTTAGTACCAAATATATTATTTTTCACAGCCTCGTATGGGTTATATTCCATCAATGGAACATGTTTGTGTGCAGCTGCATGATAAATTACATCAGGTTTATACTGTTTTACAATTTCAAAGATTCTTTCTCTGTCTTGAATATCCGCAATAATTGGCACTAATTTTGTGAATCCTGAACTTCTTTGTTGTAGCTCCATATGAATGGTATAAATCGAATTTTCACCATGCCCTAAAAGAATAAGTTGCTGTGGACGGAAGTTCATTACCTGACGACAAATTTCAGAACCAATCGATCCTCCCGCTCCTGTAACAAGTATCACCTTATCTGTTAATTTATTTGAAATAGCCACCATATTCAGTTTTACTTCATCACGACCAAGTAAATCTTCAATTTGAACCTCTTTCATTTCATTGACTGCCACTCTACCTGTCATTACATCCTCAATACTGGGCATGATTTTTACAGGAAGATTAGTTTCTGCGCAATCTTCGTAAATACTCTTTATACCAATACGACCAAGCGAAGGGATTGCAATAATAATTTCATCTACCCCATGCTTAGTTACAAGTTTTAAAATATCTTTAGTTGTACCAGCTACTGTTACATTCATCACTTTAAGTTGCTGTTTACTGATATCGTCATCAACAAAGACGACAGGTAGTCGATCTGGATTCGATGCATGCATTAAATTTTTAGCAAGCATTGTACCTCCTTGCCCCGCTCCAACAATAAGTACACGCTTTAGATTAGTTGTATTTAGAAAGGATTCTTTATCATTTAATACGCGTAATATAAAACGTGAACCTCCAATCATAATAATATGAAGCATCCATGTAATAACCATAATACGCATATATACATCATTTTTTATAATATATTGCATACCACTAGCCGCTACAATAGAAATGGTGACGGCATAAGTAATTGTTAATAGTTCTCGAACAGATGCGACACTCCACATTCGATTATAGAGATGGAAAAAGTATGCTGCGATATGATGACTAACTAATAGCGTTACAGCACTAACTAAAATAACTTTATCTGAATAGCCTTTGATCGTTGGATTTAATAGCCAATAACTCATAAATATAGCTGATAATACTATACAAGAGTCAATGATAAAAAATAGCATATAACGCATTCGATAACTCATTCTAAGCTGTCCTCTCTTATAATCTATTTCGAAATCGCACTGTTTTTCCAATAATGTCTGAAGAATACTACCCCTAACCCAAGCATCATACCAATAACTAAACCAATCGCTAAGTTTAACATTTTATTTGGTGATGAGGGTCCTTCCGCAAGAGTTGGCTCTGCAATAACTCGAATAAAAGGATCGGGCTTAAAGCTTTCTAACCCTGTTTTAACAGATTGATAATTAGCAAGTGTTTTTCGATACTCTTCTGATTTCGCTTGAATCTGAGCCTGCATTTGTAGTAATTGATTTTGTAATTTTCCGCTTACACTGGATAATGCAGTTGTTTGTTCATCCGAAATATTTAAAACAATTTCGGAGTTTAATACTGTTTGTAAAACTAAAATATCAGGTAACTTATGGTCCCGAATTATTTGGTTATATTGTTCAATAATTATTTCTATTTCTTTTGATAATGAACTAGCTTCCAACTTATATGTTGATTCTAGATCTTGCAATGTTGCCTGCACAGATTCATTCATTTTTTGCTTTGTTGCTTCCATTAAAACCTGTAACTGTTGCTGTGCATCTTTTGCAGAGTTAGACGAATATTTTAATTCTACTAGATTTTTAGCGGGATCAGAATCAACTGTCGTTACCAAATTCTTTTCACTATATTTCACTTTAATGCCGGCTTCCTTAAAGGCTTGGTGCATAATTGGCTTATTTTGAATACGTTGTGCATAGATATTTGGTGTGAATTCTGCTGCTACATAGCTTGCCATAATTCCTGTGTCTTGCACACCACTCGCCACTTGTATAACTGCCTTAGATTCATATTTTTCATTTAACACAAACCAGCTTCCTATCCCTGCCAAAAGCATACATACAATTGTACATACAGCTATAACAGTCTTTCCCTTCCAAATAATTTCTAGTAATTCTCTTAACTCAATCGTCTCTTCCATTTAACTGCTCCTTATTTTTAAAAGTCATTGCTAACAATAACCCTGCAATTACCCACATTGTTGCTGACGTACCCGGTAAGCTATCATTAAATAAAGCCTGTATTAAATAAGCTCCCCAAGCTATCCCTAATACCCAAAGAATTGATTGATTTTGTTTAATAGCAACTTTTAATGGGTTCAATAATGACATTGCTAGTAATACGATTGCACTTAAAAAACCTATTATTCCTGTACCGTATAACCAACCTACATACATACTATGTGGTTTATCTGTAATCGTATTTTCATCATACATACCAGAACGTGCGTCAATAGCGTAATGAGGAAAATTATACATAAACGTATCTAATCCATAACCAAAAACAGGTTGTTCTTTTACCAAATCCATAGCCTTATTCCAAATATAAAAACGACCAGACCCTGCTGATGTACCTCTTTCAGGCAACACAGGTAATTCAAATTTGTCAGCAGCGTATGCCTTTGTTATCCAGTCAAACTTCACATTACTATTCATGCTTGTCGCTGGTACAGGTTCTTCTTTCACATACGGATTTGACTTCAAAACAGAACCAATCGATTCTGTCCAAACGCGTGCATCTTTACTAGCTAGCACATGAAACACAGGTGCACTTGAAACCAAAAATACTATAATCATCACAAAGCTTTGCACTTTTTTCTCTGATCTAAGTGCTACAAATAGTATAACTAGCATCATTGCAGAAACTGTTAAAAATCCACTAGTCGAAATAGACATCAGCATAATCGCCATAGACATCACAGCAATCACTAAATGGCCTGTTGCCCGCCCAATACTCTTCTCTAAAGTAGCTGCTGCCAGGAACAACACTGTCATAATTCCAAACATTCCACTCATATAGTTCCATTGGTTTAATGTACCTACTAAAATCGAGCCTTCATCAATGTTTGCGCCTGCAGGTAAAAACGACATTACTATTCTCTTTACCGCAGCCTTTTGCAATAGATCATTTCCATAGAAGTTCATTGCAATAATTATTAAGTTAATACATACAAAAGGATATAAAGAATATAAAATGTAGTTTAATACTTTCTTAGGATAATCAATATTCATCGCAATAAAGAACAATGCTAAATAACAAAGCCAACTAATCGCACCATCAGTACGGTTGTATTGACCATGTAACGCAATAGAAATGTTTGGTGAAAAAATTGTTGATAACACAATTGTTACAGCAAATGCCCCTATTGCATAATTCAATTTAGTTTTTCGAATTTCACCGTTCATAAATAAAATCTTTGCTAACAGCAGCAAACCTGCCAATATAGTTATAATTATTACTATTAAAGATTTATAATAAGTGAAGAGATCTCCCTTTAATCCGCTCTGAAGGAGATCTACATTTGAAACGAGCGGTGATTGGACCTCAATAACTTTTGCCAAAACTACTAATGGCACGAAACCTATAACAATAAGAAGTAATCTGAAAATCCATTTATCTATGGATATTTGGGATTTAATATCTTCTTCCACATCTCGATAAGCCACTTTTTCGTAGAACTTACTCATCTATTATGTACCTTCCTTTATTGCAAATTTTCAATTTGAGCTAGTAATGCAGCAACATGATCTTGATAATTTGGTATTTCTTCGGGTGCCCAGCCCGATTCTTGGCAGCGAAGAAGAACAATTTTTGCTTCCTCATACATTGCAGCAGCTGCAAGTATTTCCCCTAACTGAATCATAAAAGTTGCATCTTCTACCTTATAAGGGTTAATATCCAATGTTTTTTGCATATAGTTTGCTGCTTGTTTTACATCGCCTCTATTAACAGCTATAATTCCAGCTAAATAATTTACTATTTCAGAGTTCTGCTTTGTCTTTAATACTTTAGAAATTGCCCCCCAAGCATCTTCATAATTACCATCTGCTTGTAATTGCATTGCCTGGCTATAGAGAATATCATTCGAAGAGAAATCCCCATCCTGTTTGCTTGCTAAAACATTCGCCACAATCAGACCGATAACCACAAAAGCTACTATTCCTGACAATATATATTTTCGTACCGGTTCAGTAAATATCATTAAACTCTACCTTTCTCGAATTATGTCTTTTTTCCGCATATGGTTATTATACTATAAATTAGTATATACATGTTACATTTCCAAGGAAATCATGTCCATTAAATAACTATTATATCAATATCAAAAATCTATTTACTAATAAAATACATTTCCGTTTTTATAAAAAAAAAATCCAATAAGAAAAGGCTTTGTGGAAAATCCACAAAGCCTTTTCTTTTATTTCCTATCATATTAAGAATGGAATATTATTTAACTTGAACTCCTGCTAAGTTAACTGCTTTTTCAGTTACTGAAGATTTAAGTGCTTTCCAGTCACCTTTTTCTTTAACTTCAAATTTAGTAATAGCATCGTTAGTTCTTAAAGAAGAAGCTTCAACAACAACTTTGTTACCATTTACACTTGTAACTGTTGCTTCTGTACCATTAATTAAAACATTTTCATCAACGCTTACATTAACTGAAGATGTAAATACAAATGTAACTTGTTGATTAGTTGTTACAGCTCCAGGCTTACCATTGTTAACGTAAACAGACGGAAGTGTGTCTACTTGATAAGTGAATGCTTCGCCTTTTTCATTCATTAATTTAATACCAGCAGTATCAGCTGTTGCAGTAACACCATGAATACCTTTGTCAGCGTTGATTTTATTAATTAAATCAGCTACATCTTTATAATCACTCACAGCTGTAGTAGGTGCATTTGCATTGAAATTGTAAGTTTTAGCACCGATAGTTAATTTTGGAGTTACAATAGCGGCACCAGCTTGTGTATTTACAATAATAGTATCACTAGAAGATGCAACTGCTGATGTTCCACCTGCTTGGCTTGTAATTGTAGCTGAAACTAATTTTGTATCAGCATTTACTTTAATTGCTGCAGAACCTTTAACTTCGCGTACAATTCGTAAAGTAATTTTTCCATCTTTATCTTCAGTGCGCGTTACAACAACACCATCGTAAGATTCTAATTCTTTAATGAATTTGTCAGCGCCAATAATTTCAGCACCACTTAAAGCATAGAATTTAGCATCTTTAATTGTAATTGGAGCTTTATCTACAAACTCAATTTCATTTTTGCTGATTGAAACTACTTCACCAGTGTGTTCTTTAGTCACATCAGACTTTGAAGTGAATTCTGCAGTTGCTTCTTTAGAAGTAAATGCATAATCTTTACCATCAGTATTAATAGCAACGCCAGTTGCAGTTACTTTCACTGAAGTAGTTTTATGATCCGCTGAAGTAACAATTAAATCAGTAGAACCAGGAAGTTCTTTAGTTACCGTCCAACTACGATTTGATGAAATAGTCTTGCCATCTACTAGTACATCATTAGCGCCAGTATTAAAGATAGTATAAGTTACTTTCTTAACACTTGTACCAGACATTTTCTTGTTACTTTGGTTCACTAATTCTGCACGGAACACTGCAGATTCGTCACCATCAAATTTAGTTACAACTTTTTTACTATCACTTGGTTTATAAGATTTAACTGCAGCCCCATCAAGGTATGCATTTTGGAAGTATGACATTTGACCAACTACTTTTGGTTCACCTTCGTCAAGCTTACCTTGTTTAGCATTTGAAGTATTGATATCAATCCAAGCTATTGGAGTTGCATAATCATTTTCTTTGTCAGAACCAATAACAAAAGTAGCTTCACCTTTATCATTTGTTTTCACAGAAATTTGCTTAGCTGTATTTTTACCTTCAGCAGCAGTGTTTGGATAGAAAGTTTGGTTGTCATCTTTATCAACTTGGATAAATTTAGCTTCAGTATTTGTGCTAATTACACCGTCTAAATCTTCATTAAACGCCACGTTCACGATTTCGTTTTTAGCTAATTTACCTTCTTTATCTTTAACGATAATTTTGTATTGACGACCATTGTCAACATAACGAGCTGCTACTTCTCCACCCTCACGAGTCATGTCAAGAGTGTATTGAGCTTGTAGAGCGCTGAACGTTACTTTAGGAGCTGTTGTTTGTAAAGCAGATGCTTTGTAAGCTTCAGCTTTTTCACCTGTTGTAGTATTTGGAGCAAATACTACTGGAGTTACAGCTGTGTTTGCACCTGAAACTGTGAATGTAGCTTCACCTTTAGAGTCAGTAGTGATTTTAGCAGCAGCTAAAGCTGTATTGTTGCTTAATTGAAGTGCAGCAACACCATTAACTGTTGCGTTCTTTACTTTATCAGAAGTAACATTCATGTTTTCAAGGAAACCTACATTGAATGTTTTGTTTGATTCTGGTAAACCAGTTTTAGGGTTTTTGTAAGTAACTTTGTAAGTTTTGTCAGCGCCGTTGTTGATTGTAGCACCAGTAGTTACTTCTTGAACTGATAGGATTGTGTCAACACCCCAGAATACATAACCAAGTGCGAATTTAGAACGGTCACCAGTTGCATATGCAGTTACTTCATCAGTACCGTCTTTGTAACGAGTGTAAGAGTAAGATGCTACACCGTTTTCATCAGTTACTGCTTCACCAGTTAATGTTGGTGTAACGCCGTCGTTGTTGTTACCTGGTACGTAGAAAGTTACAGGGATACCAGCTTTAGATTGACCTTCAGCTACAGTAACTTGTGCTTTTACAGTTACTTGTTGACCAAGCTTACCTTGGAATGCAGGAGCTACTAACTCAACTTTAGTTGGGTTTACAGCTGAGATACCTTTGAATTTACCGATTTCATCGCCAGCAAGAGATACAGTATACTCTTTGTCAGCTGTTTGTGGTGCAGTAGTTAAAACAACAACTTTTTTGTTAGTTTGTTTTACAGCAGCATTTTTAACTTCTAGATCTTTGATTTCGAAGTTTAGAGCTTGTACGTTTTCAACTTCTTGGTCAAATGTAATTTCAACAGTTGTGCTGTTGATAGCTTTTACAGCAGCTTTTGCAGGAGCTGTAACTTCAAGTTTCATTGTACGATCTAAGAATGAAGCGAATTGAGCACGAGTAATTGTGTCATTTGGTTTGAATGCTTTACCTGGTAGTGTAGCTGCTTTTGTTAACTCAGCATACTCTAAAGCAGTGATTGCTTCACGTTGTTCAGTGTTAAGACCGCCTAAGTCAGAGATTTCGCTAGTGAATTTAGCATCTTTGTACTCTTTAACTAGATCTACGTCTTTGATTTCTTTGATAGCACGAACTAAAACGATTGCCATTTGTTGACGTGCCATGTTTTGTGAGTAGTTTAAGTTGCCGTTTGCACCGTTAAATGCGCCTGCCTCTTTAGCAAGTGCAGCATATTGCACTAATTCTTTATCAGCATTTGTTACTGGTAGATCGTTGAAGCGTTGTTTAGTATTCCAGTCAGTTGGAATTTCATAACCTTCAGTTTCTAACCAGCGACCTAATAATTTAACCACTTGACCACGAGAAACAAATTGGTCTGGTTTGAATGTGCCATCTGGATATCCTTTGATGATACCAGCATCTACAAGATTGCTGATCGCATCTTTGTGCGAGTTAGTGTCCTTTACATCTGTGAAACTTGCTGCTGAAGCCACTGGTACGATAGCTGATGCTACTAATGTAGCTGTAGCAGCTGTTGCTACGAATTTTTTGTATTTCTTTGGTTGGTTAGCCATAGAAAAATTTCCTCCTCTAAGTTCATAAAATATGTCTCTACTACAAATACATAGAAATGCAGTAAATAAACAACTACACATAAAAGTATAGTTGCATACCTAAAAGTTGTCAATCATATTTTGGGAAAGTTTCTAATTCATTTCCGGAAAAACATGGGCATACAACTCTCTTTTACCATTGTCATCTATTTAAGCTGATTTTTCAAGTATTATTACACATCTTTTCCAACAATAATTTGGTACACAAACCTTATACGTTCAATGTTTTTACATTAATAAACAGTTATAGGTCATCAACCCATTTTTATTCCTATTAAAATTAGTATTTCTTTTTGCTTCTATGGAAAATGTAAGGGAGTAAAATAAGTTCTGTGGGATTTTTGGATAATGCATCTAAGTTTTAAGTGCAGAATTATATTTCTAGACACGAAAAAAGCTCAAGCATATAAATGCTTGAGCTTTTTTCGCTTGGGCTACCAACCGTTGTTTCCTTGCAGGGAATTCTATTTATTTCATAGAGGAAATTCCTATACAAATACAGTCTAACACTTTCAATTTAAAACGACAATACCAATTTTTAAAAATTATTACCGTTTCTGCCTTGCCACTTCCAATAAAAATAATGGCAGTGCAATTTGACGCTTGATACGCTTAGGTTCTTTCATTAATCGATAAAACCATTCAAGGCCAAATTTTTGGAAAATCTCTGGTGCACGTTTAACTGTACCCGCTAGCACATCGAATGATCCACCTACGCCTTGATAAATAGTTGGATATAATTGATCGCGATTTGCATTAATCCAGTTTTCTTGCTTTGGGCTGCCCATCGCTACAAAGAGTAGATCGGGCTGCGCTTCATTAATGCGGTCAAGTACCTTCTGTTCGTCCTTTTCATAGCCGTCCTGTGTGCCGACTATTTTAATAGAAGGAAATAATGATTGTAGTTTTGCTTTAGCCGCATCTGCAACACCCGGTTTTCCTCCGTAAAGGAAAATAGGCTTACCACGTTTTGCCGCTTCCTCGCAAAGCTTCATCATCATATCGACGCCTGTAACACGTTCACGAATTTGCCCTTTTTGAATTTTGGAAGCAAGAATAACACCAATGCCATCTGGAATTTGAAATTCCGCTTCGTTAAGCAGCTTCTTAAGAGCAGGGTCTTCTTTTGCCTTAATAATCTTTTCTGGATTGATGGCAACAACGAGCGCCTTTTGTTTTGTTTCAATACGCTCGAATGCCATCTCCATTAATTCATCGTAGCCTTCCGTATTGACATTGATGCCAAGTACTGTTTCTTTCATCGGTTTTTCGCATCTCCTAAAAGGTGGAACTGGAAGCCTGCTTCTTCCCAGTTATCGCGTTTTAAGCAGTTTTTCGTATCAAAGACGATTTTTGATTTCGCTGTAATTTCTGCAGCGTCTAATGCTTTGAATTCATTATGATCCGTTAAAACAACGATGATATCTGCATCTTTTGTCGCTTCTTCTAAGCTTTGTGTTTGTGTAGCATGTTTGTTTTCTTTAATGTGTGGATCGTATGAAATAACGTCTAATCCAAGATTTTGTAACTCGTCAATAACGATTGTCGATGGACTTTCACGCATGTCATCTACATTACCTTTGAAGGCTAGTCCAAGAACAGCTACTTTGCCACCAGCAATTTTGTTTTGATTTAAGATTGCTTGTGTTTTTTGTGCTGTAAAGCTTGGCATACTATCATTTGTATTACGAGATAGGTGAATAATTTGGGCTGTCTCGCCACCTAGCTCAACTAGGAACCAAGGGTCAACCGCGATACAGTGACCACCTACACCAGGACCTGGGAAATGAACATTTACACGTGGGTGATAGTTCGCAAATTTAATCGCTTCCCAAATGTTTACGTCTAACTTCTCTGCTAATTTTGCAAGCTCATTGGCAAACGCAATGTTTACATCACGGTAAGTATTTTCCATTACTTTTACTAACTCAGCTGTAGTGGCATCTGTAAGGTGGATTGTACCGTTTACAAATGTTTGATAAAGCTCTTTTGTCATTTGAGCAGACTTGTCATCAATCCCACCAACGATACGATCGTTGTTCACTAATTCTTCAAAAATACGACCAGGAATAACACGCTCTGGTGAATGTGCTACAAATAAATCGATACCAAATTCAAGATTTGCTTTGATTAACTCTGGTAGCATAATGTGCTCTACAGTTTTCGGTGGTACTGTCGATTCAAGAATGACAAGGTCACCTTTTTTCAAGAATGGCACGATCGAAGCCGTAGCTTGACGCACATATTCTAAATTCGCTGTATTATCAGGATTAATTGGCGACGGAACAGCAACGATGAATACGTCCGCTTCCTGTGGTGTCGTTGACGCCGTTAAGAACCCTTCGTCTACTGCTTTGTTCAGGCGCTCCTGTAATCCATTTTCTTCAATATGAAGTTTTTTCTCTTGAATACTTTTTACTGCTGCCGGGTTTACGTCCACCCCATGTACTTTTATGCCGTGGTTGGCAAACATTACAGCCGTTGGTAAACCGATGTAGCCAAGTCCAACGACACAAATTGATTTAGTCATTCTCTATTCTTCCTTCCGTTTCAAAAACGAGTAGTTATTGTTATATGTTCTATAAATGCGTGATGCATTTTGTTCTGCATTATAGTATACATCTTTCCACTGAAAGTGTGAATCAATTTGTTACTTTGAAGCTGTTTTCTGTGTCCGATTAGCAAAAGTTTTGTCGGTTTGTGGCGCTTTTGGCACGTTTATCAGCGATTTTTTGAGTTTTATCAGCGATTATATTAGTTTTATCAGCGATGTTCAGGGGTTTATCAGCGATTATGCTGGTCTTATCAGCGATTTTCAGGAGTTTATCAGCGATTCATCTATAAACCAGACAATTTGTAACTCGAGTATTTATTAGATCCGCTTCGTGGTAATTGTAATTTTTGTAATATACGTTTTGCTATATGCTCGCTTCCAATCATCAAAAAATCACGACATTCACGATTCGTTATCGTTTCGCCAATAAGCATATAATAATCTTTTAGTGCCTGAATATGAGCATCGCGACACCGATGTTGACACATCTGGCAATGCCAACCTATTTTCAATTTCTCCATCCCAAACTCCCCACAGTTTTCACAATAAACACCACGCCGCAAAGCAGAGGCATCAATTTGATAGTATTGGCAAAGCGGAAATGGTGTCCTGTTCCGCAAATGTGACAAGATAAGGGTTTTGATTGCTATCATTGTTGCTGTCTCTTTGTTTTTCCCTAAATGTTGATGCAGAAATATTGGTAGCTCTTTTGCCATTAAAATCGGCAATCTTCCATCCTCTCGATGAATATTTACATTATTAAATGGGAAGACAACAGCCCCATAAATGGGTATAGAAATATGTTGGGTGTCTAAGAAATGTTTCATACCTTGAATATATTGTTCAAGTTGAATTTCAGGATGCGTAAAAACATGAACCTCACCCGATTCCGATGTACGAATGAGCTGGCGTGGGTCACTTTTAAAATGTACAGTTCCTCGAATATTTTTAATTTCTAATAGAATAATAGCGTTGGGGACAATGAGTAAAATATCAATTTGAATGGGAAAAACAGAGGGAAGTATAACATTGTGGAAAATGTAGCAATCGTTGAGCAGTGCTATTTGCTGTAGTTCCTTCATAACATATTGCTCACCAAAATCGCCTGCTTCTTTAATTTTAAGTTCCTGCTGAAGACTTTGATATTGTGGATGCGTGAGCTGCAACCGAGTCACAAGGGCTTGGAGTCCGTTTGTCAATGGAGATGGTGCAAAGGGTTTTACTAGCAATCTATTCTCTCCTTTTCTATTTAAATTTTTATTAGGTTTTTCAGCTAGTTTAGGATTCTTTCAGCGATTATAGCATGTCTATCAGCAGTTTTCACTTTTTATCAGCGATTGTTGTACTTTTATCATCGATGGTCTCTTCTTTATCAGCGATTGTTTCTCTCTTATCAGCGATGTTCTCCTTTTTATCAGCGATTATTTCATTCTTATCAGCGATATTCACCTTTTTATCAGCGATTGTTTCTCTCTTATCAGCGATGTTCATCTTTTTATCAGCGATTATTTCACTCTTATCAGCGATGTTCTCCTTTTTATCAGCGATTACCTCACTTTTATCAGCGATTGTTTCATTCTTATCAGCGATGCTCTATTCTTTATCGATTACTTCACTTTTATCAGCATGCTCTTATCAGAGGTCCTCACTTTTTCATCATCAATTTCTCACTTTCATCAACGATTGTCTCACTTTTATCAACGGCTCCCACTTCTCTTTCAGCGATTCCCCCCCTCTCTTATCAGCGATGGTCACCTTCATATCAGTATCCTCTCTTTTTTATCAGCGGTTTTCATTTTCTAGCTCCCACTAAAAAAGGAATCTCCTTTAGTATCGGGGATTCCTTGTTGTTCCGCTTTCGAGTAGTTTTAGAATCGATTGTGCTTGTTGCATGTGCATTGCTAGTACATATTGGCTTGCTTGCATTAGGATTTGTGCTTTTACCATGTTCATCATTTCTTTTGCGATATCGGCATCGCGGATGCGGGATTCGGCATCTTGTAGGTTTTCTGCTGTGTTTACGTTTGCGTTATAGGCGTGCTCTAGGCGATTTTGGTAGGCGCCTAGTCTTGAGCGCTCGCTTGATACACGTTTTAAGGCCTCGTCCATTGTGGAAATCGTTTTGTTGGCGTCGTCTCGAGTTGCGATGGATGTCTTATCGTCCAAGCCAAGTGCTCCAGCACCCATATTGCCAATAAACAGCTCGATACTTTGGCCTGCGTTGGCACCTGCTTGAATTTTAATACCGTTTGTAGCATAATCCCCATTTAGTAATGTCTTTGTGTTAAACTCAGTGTCTTTCGAGATGCGTTGAATTTCTTTTTTTAGCTCCTGAAATTCCATATCAAGGTTCTCCCGATCACTATCTGTTAAAGTATCATTGCTCGCCTGGACTGCGAGCTCACGCATGCGTTGAATCATATCATGTACTTCATTTAGTGCACCCTCAGCTGTTTGGACGAGTGATATACCATCCTGAATATTTTTCGCTGCCATGTTCAAGCCACGTATTTGCGCACGCATTTTTTCGGAAATCGCAAGTCCCGCTGGATCATCCGCAGCACTATTAATGCGGTAGCCTGAAGAAATTCGAAGCATTGCCTTGTTCATTGCACCGTAGTGTTTATTCATATTATTTAAAATTGACAACCCCGTTGCTGACCATTTTCCAAGCATTATTTCACCACCCCTATTGTTGTTTATATCGGTCTATGTGAGATTCTTTTAAGTTTATTTTGGTAATGTATACTAATTTAATAGGTTCTATACATCAATAACTTTTAGTTCATTTTCATATTTTAGACTTTAGACCCAGCAATATATAAAAGCACCCGCTTTTCACATATGAAAAGTAGGTGCTTAATTGAAATACCGTGTATTCAATTTTCGAAACCTCCGAGTTGATGGTTCTTTTGTTGTAGAAGTTCAAAAAAGAGATCTTTATTATGATCTAGTAAAGCCTGATCTATTAAATTATCAATGTTTTGCTGCTCCAATTCTGTAATGAGCTGATCTACTTCGCCAACAGTCAATGAAGATACAAGTGGTAACTGAGGCTTTGGAGTAGCACTTTCAAGAATCGGTGCTAGATGCTCATGAACATTTGTAATTAATAATAATTGATATAATGGCAGCCGGATAAAACGATTCCCTTTCTGGAAAACAAATACCTCGGATATATTTTCAATTTGTTGTGTATTCAAGTTAATAATCATCTCTTTACCTTCAATAGGAATGAAATGGAAAATCTCATTCTCTTTTAAAATAGAGAAATATTGATAAGCAAACACTAGACGTAGTTTATCTCCAGTGATTTTTGTATAAAATGGCTTCATATATTGAACTTGCATCATCCTTATCCCTCCCTATTTATCTGATTATTCAGATTTTAACACAAATAAATTATCTTGTTAACTATCTTCTCCTCGATTTTTTTATTTCAAATCATTCAGCTTATCATGTACGCATTTTAATCGTATAATGGAAGGACAGTCTTTTTTTCTTATATTTACACATGCCCACTAGCTATACATTTTGAAAGGAGTGAGGTTATGGCATTGTCTATTGCCCAATTAGCTAAGGAATTCCAAGAATTTATCCTTACCAAATTACAGGAAGCTGAACAGGCGTTACATCCTTCCTCTACTGAAGACGAAGAGCTAGTGCGTCGTGCTGTTTTTTCAGTGCGCAATAAATCAGTTGTCTTTGAACGTTTTAATGGAGCAAGTTCTACATTATATGCAAGCGTACAGGATGTCAGACCTGCTACTGTAGAAATTGATTTTGCTAAAGAGGAGCTGCACTGTAACTGTCCTCAGCTGAAATGGTGTAGACATCAGGTTGGCTCATTGCTTGCTCTTTATCAGTATTTTGATTCGGTGCAAAATTGGTCAAGTGCTTGGCGCGCTCAAAAATCAGTGCAATTAAAATCATTAGCAGATGAACGAAGTCCAGAAAGCTGGAGATTGATGGTCGATGAAGTCATGAAACGCTTATTGCCACCTGGGCGAATTCTAGAAGGATATGGCCTTTCAGCTATACGAACAGATGCATTGGAGCGACTTCAACGGCATATGCCTTTCGAGCGTGAGTGGCAGCCACTTTATAAGCTTTTTATGGAGCTATCGATCTTTAATACGATATGGCGTCATTTAAATCAAACAAAAGGACATTCTTTGGATTCCCCTTATATGAAATACTTTATTGATCAAAGTGTCCAATCATTCGAAAGTACATTGACGGAGCTAACGGGACGATCACGACTTTTTGCCACTGATCCATTTTATGATGCGATTCAAGAGTTAGTTCGGGAATTTTTATTGGAACGACAAGGATTATTTGCTGATCGACTACAAATATATATGCTACTTTGGGCAGTACTTTTTTATGAAAAGCCTCGTCGCGAACAGGAATTAGCACTTATAAATAATCTTGAGAATCCTTCACCTGAGATATCCTTGCAGTCATTGAAACTGCTATTTTATGTGCTGCTACAAAAAGAAAGTTTATTACAGGAAAGTATTGCACATATTGATGGACAACATATGCAGGACCTATTTGAGCTGGCTACTTTTGCAAAACGTGCTGGCGAATCACATGCACAGTCCATTATTTTACGGGCGATGCTACCATTTACCGAAGTCTTTTTACAGCAAACAGTGCCAGTTGTAAAACGTGCTCAATATGTAAGGCAATTTCAGCTTTTATACGAAGACATTCAGCTTACGGAAGAACAGGAAGTTACATTATATAGTGCATTTGGTGTTTATGGGCTTCAACCGTTTTCGTTCCTTCTTATTAAAAAAGAACGTTATCGTGAATGGGCAGCCCTCCATCAGTTAAATCTCTCCTCCCTTTCTTATTTAGAAATGTGTGGATTAAAAGATGTACTTCAGGTTGCGCCTGCAACAGTATTGCCCTTATATCATCTATATGCCATGGCTGAAATTACACAAAAATCACGTATGAACTATAAGCAGGCTGTACGCATCTGGAAAAGTATGCGCAGTGCCGCAAAGCGTGCTGGTAAAACTGCTTATTTTGAGACCTATATGCAAACAATTCGCGCAGAGTATAAACGACTTCGTGCATTACAAGAAGAAATTGAGAAAGGAAACTTAGTATGATGACTATAAATGCTCCTTCCCCGTTTTCAAAAAAGCAACAGCTTCGTATTCATGCAGCACAGGAAGGATATTTTACGTTACAGGGATATACTGCTGACGGTGTAGCAATAGAAGCAGACTCACTCATTTCTTCATTATTTTTTAACTATGAAGCGAATGTCTATGGTTTATTAACCAATCGCTCAGAACGTACGATTGAAGTTTCAACCTCTGAGCTCCTTGATATTTTTTCACGGCGCTATCTGCATCCTTTTATTGACTGGCAAGGTAAGGACACAGCAAGTCAGGTATGGCTAGAAAAAGTGTCTGCTTTACAAACGTATTGGCAAGAGCCCTCGCTCTGGTCACACGCGGTGATTGCAGATGATTTTTCTACACTAACATTCCCTATAGAAGGTGAAGATACAGCTTTATTAGAAACGGCAGTGCAGCAAAAACTAGCTCAAGCAGGTCTAATACTGTCTGATTTACCAAAGCTAATGCCATTTTTCTTGCGTGGTGGTTGGCCACTAGAGCAGGAACGACAGGCAGGTGCAGTTACTGTCTCCCTACGCTTAGGTGAGCCTGAGGAAGATTCAGATGTTTGGCTTTTAGAAACAGTACTAAGTACGCCTACAGCCAAAAACTACTGGACGCCAGCTATGCGAAAGCAGTCACTACCAATTGCTGATGCTCTACCGACGAAATGGCAAATGTATGCTGATGCTATTGAACAGCAACAAGGACAAATTGTAGATCTTCTTTCTATTGAAGATTTACGTAGCGATATTTTCATCCGTATTATGCTTGACGATTTACAAGTTCGAACATTTTTACGTGAAGATTTAGCAAGATTACAAGCACTCGGCTTTGACGTTGTACTACCGGCTTGGCTAAAGGATTTAAAACAGTCAAAAATGCGTGTTCGCGTAAGTACTGGCAATGTAGCGACAAAGAAGGTTGCTGGTCTAGATGATATTTTAACGTTCAAATGGCAGTTTTCTATGAATGGACAGTCCATTTCACCTGAGCAATTTAAAAAGCTTGTAGATGAGAAGCGCGAATTCATTCGTATTGGTACAGAATGGTTCCGAGTCGATGCGAACTGGATGCAAGAAATGCGTGCATTGATGCAGCAAGCAGAAGATGAAAGCTGGACCGTTCGTGAATTACTATTCCGCGAGCTACCAGAGGATTTATCCTTACCTCTTGAAGAAGAGGATGCCGATGATGCAATGCGAGATGACCCGATTTTTGCATTTGAATTGCAAAAATCGCTGAAATCCTATATGGAGCAGCTTCAGGAGAAAAAAGGACTCCCTACTGTCCAGGTTCCTACATCTTTGCAGGCAGAATTACGCCCATATCAGCATGAGGGCTTTGAATGGCTTGTCTTTATGCGAGAACAAGGCTTTGGTGCATGCCTAGCTGATGATATGGGTCTTGGTAAAACGGTTCAGCTTATTTCATATTTACTTCATCTTTATGAAACAACTGAGGATACAAAACCGTCCATCATTATTTGCCCTACGTCTGTGCTAGGCAACTGGCAAAAGGAGCTTGCTCGTTTTGCTCCTTCCTTGAGTGTGCATACGCATTATCAGGCGAATCGAGCAAAGGAGACCGCTTTTAAAGAGCTAGTAGGAAGAGAAAAACCACATGTGATTTTATCTACCTATGGCACGGTATCACAGGATGCAGAGTTTTTACAGGAAGTAGAATGGGCAACCGTTGTGCTAGACGAGGCTCAAAATATTAAAAATATGCAAACGCTACAATCAAGGGCTATTCGTAAATTACAAGGGACGCATCATATTGCTTTAACGGGTACGCCAGTAGAAAATCGTTTGTCGGAGCTATGGGCAATTTTTGACTTTATCCATAAGGGCTATTTAGGTAGCTTCGGTCGCTTTAATGAAGAATTTATTTTACCGATAGAACGAGATGAGTCGGAGTCACATAAACAGAAGTTACGGGCAAAAATTCAAGCATTTTTACTTCGTCGTACAAAGCGTGACCCACACTTACAGCTTAACTTACCAGATAAACAAGAATCTCATGAATACTGCCCATTAACAACTGAGCAAGCATCTCTATACGAAGGATATATATTAGAGACGCTCGATCAGCTGGAGCAATTAACAGGCTTTCAAAAGAAGGGACGCGTCTTAAAGATGCTCAGTAAGTTAAAGCAATTATGTAATCATCCTGCCTTGTATTTAAAAGAACCTTTCGAGGATGCCGAATCAATGCTTAATCGTTCTACAAAATTAGAACGTATCGTGCAAATGGCTACGGAAATCGTGGACAATGGCGAGCAGTGCCTCATTTTCACACAATATATTGGAATGGGGCAATTACTACAGCATTGTTTTAGTGAACTATATAATATTGATGCACCTTTCTTAACAGGTGCAATGCCTAAGCAGCAGCGTGACCGCTTAGTAGAGACTTTCCAGGCAGGAGATTTTCCAATATTTATCCTTTCCTTAAAAGCGGGTGGAACAGGGCTTAATTTAACAGCTGCAAATCATGTATTACATGCAGATCGCTGGTGGAATCCTGCCGTTGAAAATCAAGCGACAGACCGTGCATATCGAATTGGTCAAACACAATTTGTACAAGTGCATAAGTTTGTTACTATTGGTACTATCGAAGAGAAAATTGATAAAATGCTAGCCCAAAAATCTGCACTATCAGAAGAACTAATTCAATCAAGCCAGTGGTTAACTGAATTAGCAGATGACGAACTTCGTGATTTAATGAAACTCGATTTTTAAAGATGTGAGATGCGCCAAGAGCACAACGTTCTTGGCGCTCTTTTATTTCAGTGGATCTTCTGTTACTTCTTCCCCTACTTACTTCATATATATATTTAGTTGTGTGTAATATGCTCATTGCTGTGCGGTCTTCAGCAATGAACTTCGTTATGAAATGTAGACATCATCATCCTTTCTAAATTGATTACGGCGCAAGAATAGAAGGAGAATGGCGGATCAGACAATTGTCCCTTGCCCCGTATGTAACAATTAAAGCTCTATATTGCTGGCAATTGTACTTCTGCCTCAGGTAGCACAAAATCCTTTAAGCCTTCCTGCTCATCTGGTGGCTTTGGAGGCACAATTGCCCCGTCGCTATCCCTTGGCTTAAGCCGATAAAATCGGACATCTTCTACTACTACTTCTGTTATAAAAACCTTTGTGCTTTCTTCATTTAAAAATGATCTTGATTGAATTCGACCATTCACTCCAATTAATGAGCCTTTTCCGCAATATTTGACGATATGCTCTGCAAGCCTTCCCCATACTGTACAGAGAATAAAGTCAGCGTCCACTTCCCCACGACTGTTTTTGTAATTGCGATTAATGGCTACAGTAAAATGTGCTTGCACTCGATTTCCAGATAAGTGTCGTAACACTGGATCCTTTGTTAACCTTCCGACCAGTCCGACTTGGTTCATTGATTCACCTCCTTTGCTTTTGATTGCTCTCATCTTACAAAAATTCATCCAACATTGGCAAAAGTCGATTTTTATCATTTCCCTTAGTTTTTAATCATAAATTGGATATATTGAGCATTTTACTTTTCATGTAATGAAAGATCTTTTGGGCAGAATGCTTTTCGCTGTAATAGCAAATGCTAATTGTTGAAATATGCAATTTCGCTGTTTTTGCAGATTGTATCATCAGTGATGCCTCGGCATAATCGCAGTAAACATTTGCGGCTGTCGCTTCGATTTCGTATAGATATACAATGTGTTCGGAATCGGCTGTGTGCTTTGGCGTGACGAAAACGCAGAGTTAACGTCGGCCATTTCGGTAATGCCACGTGAGCTCCTCTATTTCAGCGGATGTTGAAAAGTAACTTAATACCGCTTCACCTCATCCCTTATAGAGATGGGATACATCTGTACCTGTCCGGAATGAAGTAAAACAGAGCTAATTGAATATGTTATACTAAAAAGGATGACCGACTTAGGAGGATTTTACATAATGAAAACATTTAAGATGCTTTCCTTTGACCTTGTCACAAAAGACGGCATGCAACCTTTCCCTTTAGTCGATGGTATTATTATTAACCAGGAGAATAGCCATCAATCTTGGATTCTCGAGCTGTTTATGGACCGGCAATATCGTGCTATTTTCGATGAACTTTTAGCTAATGCTACTGTCTTTAATGTACGTGCTGTTATTTCATTTCCAGATAATGAGCCTGCTCCTTTCCAGGTTGTCGTACATACAGTTCAAGAAATCGGCGAGCACATCTCTGTCCTTTTAAAAGGGACACTAAAGACAAAACGCTCGAAATATGCTGAGCAATTACTAGCCGAATTACTAGTTGAGGGAGTTACGTTAGATAAGCTATTGGACCGCTTCTCACACGGTATGAAAGAACGACCAAAACTCAAAAATGATTGATCTCGATTTAACGATGCATTATTTGCATCGTTATTTTTTTATTGGACAGTTAGAGATTTTAAGGTACAATACGATGTAAAATTTATAGGAGGTAACTACACTTGACTATTGCTGTTAGGGAAAAGCCATTAAAATTATCGTGGCTTGAGGCTTTAAAGAGGCGGTTATTCGAAGAGGACCCTGATTTTAGCTATTATAATGAGCAATTTCGAAGATTCGATGCTGGCTTTGCTGGTGAAAGGAGGGTTGACCGTGAATGGCTTGAATTAGTATGTCCCTATACTTTTTTAGTGTTACATAATTTAATTCTGATGAATTCTGCTCAGCATTCACATCAACTCGATACGCTTTTCATTTGCAGTAATTTTGTGCTAGTTGTTGAAATAAAAAATATTACCGGACGTCTTGATTTTGACGACATTACACATCAATGTATTCGAACGAAGCCAGATGGAACTGTCGAAGGATTTCCCAATGCAATTACTCAGATCCAGCGACATATGCAATTTCTTAAAGTTATTTCCAAAAACTATTCTCTCCCCATTGAGGGTGCGGTTATCATCGCCAACCCCTCTGCGATTATTGCCAGTCATCCAAATACAATTCCGATTTTCCATGTTTCAGGACTTCAAAAACATCTTCATTCCCTTTTTAAAAAATATACACAACCCATTTTAAGCGATGAACAGTTAACTCAAATAGCTCAACAACTCCTTTGCAGACATCAGCCACCGAAAATTACGGCTTTTATTGATTCCTCAAGATATCGCCAAGGTGTACTTTGTCCGCAATGCCAATACAAATCTCAAATGCACTATGCTCGCGGGATTTGGAAATGTTCGTACTGTCAATTTGCAAGCGAAGAAATTTTTGCTGAAGCATTACAAGATTATCGATACTTAGTTGGATCAACAATCACCAATAAACAGTTACGTGAATTTTTCAGTATTCATTCCAGTGATGCTGCAAATCGTTTACTTAGAAAATTTCAATTTCCCTATACAGGTTCTTATAAAAATCGTGTTTACCAATTACCCGAAAATTTAGTGGAATATATGAAGCCATTTTTCCGCTCTTCCTGAGGATATTTAATGGGTTGGTTCGTTACCTTCGCGAGGGGGATTCACTCTCTTCGCGAGTATTTACTTCTCTTCCGCGGGTATTTACCTCTCTTCCGCGGGTATTCACTCTCTCTTCGCGGTGTTCACTTCTCTTCCGCGGGTATTCACTTCTCTTCGCAAGTATTCACTTCTCCCCCGCAAATATTGTGGATATTGCCCTCTTCCATTCGTGTATTTTCTCCCACACAAAATGAAAAAAAGAGTGTTCCATTGGATGGAAACACTCTTTTTTATATTATCGCGTTACTTTTTCTTCGACGACCTTTTCTTTAACAACACCGTTTGCATTTGGTACATTGTTATAGCCATTTGTACTATTTAAATCAGCATTTGTACCTGGTGTTGTTGTACCTGGTACTGTTGTTGTACCTGGTGTTGTTGTACCTGGAGTTGTAGTTCTTGGACCAGTAGTGCCTGGTGTTGTAGCTTCAGGTAGAACAGTGTTACGGTGAACACCATTAACGTCACGATTGTAAACGTCATTTCTTTCTTCTACTTTCTCAACACCTCGGCGAACGTCGTGTTTAACATTCTCCACTGGTCTTGTTTCAACAGCTCTGTTTCCCCAGTTACAACCTCCAAGGAATAAAGCAGCAAGAATAATTGCCAAAAATGACATTCTCCACATAGAAAAATCCTCCTTTCTCGATGCTATGTCAACAAATACAATGTGTGTGTATTTGTGATCCTACATAGATTGCCCGGGAAAGGAGGGAACTATCCGATTTTTTTACAAACTATTTTTGTTTTTCTTTTAACAGTTGTTCAACGTATGCTGCTTCTGCTTTACAGTTGTAGCTATAATTTGTACCTAGCTCTTTTTGCATGGCCTCGATTGTTTCAATTTGCTTCGCTGTTGGTTCTTCATTTAAAATTTTTGCAATTACTTCATCAATTTTTTGCGCCATCTCTTCATGGAATTCAGTACTCATCAAAACATCTGCTGGGATTTTTTCGATCCATGCGGCATTTTCTTGAAAATAAGTTTGCCAGCTAGCCATAAAGTCTTCCATAGAAAAACGCTCTTCTTTCCAATCAATACTTGCTAAGTATGATTCAAAAGATGTTGAAATCGAACGCGTAATGCTAATTTTAACACCTGAAGACAATTCCTTATACATCAATATAATCCTCCTACGTTTTAAAAACAAAACTAAAATTACATGTATTTCAATTTTCAATCACATATACGCCATTGCATTTTTTATAAAACATTTCAATAATCGTGATATTTTATCTGCATTCACGTCACTAAAAGTACTGAATGTCATAAACTATTAAAAAGATTAACAGTAAAGACATTATTCGACATCATTATTTTATATCTTTTAGCCTATAATTGCAAATTAAGCCTGTTTTGGCTGTTCTGGCCCAATAGCAAATAAAATATCCGCTTCACATACTAGTTCTCCATCGACTGTGGCCACACCATGACCTTTGCCCATTGCTCCACGTAGTTTCACGAACTCTACTTCTAATCGAAGTTGATCTCCAGGTACTACTTGGCGCTTGAAACGACAATTATCAATACCTGTCAAGAAAGCTAGACGACCTTTGAACTCATCTGCATTTAATAATGCTACACCACCAACTTGTGCTAGCGCCTCTACAATTAAAACCCCAGGCATTACTGGATAGCCAGGGAAATGCCCATTAAAAAAATCTTCGTTCATAGAGACATTTTTTAAACCAACTGCACGCTTGCCTTCTTCTAATTCAACGATACGATCAACGAATAAAAAAGGATAACGATGCGGTAAAATTGCTTGAATTTGTTCTGCAGTTAACATTTTCTTTTCCCCCTAAATAATAATTTCGCCTTGGCGTAATGCGTTAAATAGAATCCGTGACATCCGCCGGAGGCTACATCTTTATTCATTAGGTGTTGACCTAATAAATGAAGATATTTTATGTAAACACAAAGTATGGTAAAGAATAATTTTATTCTTTACCATTCATAATATCAAATATATGCTGCCATGTTTCTGGTTTAAAAACGTCCATGACTTTACCTTGTCCAATTACACTATAGCCAAACATTGCACCTACAACTGCGGCAATAACAACTAAGATGATAATAAGTACAACGCGAAGCCAAATCGGAATCAGCCGTATTTGCACCCAGCGAACCTCTCGTTGCTCTCCATTTGAGCGGTGTTCCTTCTCTTCTGGTGGCGTATCGGTTTCTTTTGTTTGCATAGAACCTCGACTTGAATCGTTTGTCATAGATTGTACTCCTCTTCATTACTTACTAAACAGTAATAACGGATTTACTATCGAATACCATTAATGAGCCCAAGCATTTGGTCAGCTAAAGTTACCGCTCTCGCATTAAATTGATAAGAACGCTGTGTCTGAATTAAATCCGTCATTTCTTTTGAAAGATTTACATTCGACATTTCCAGCGAACCGTTCTGCATGCCAATTTGCTGACGATTTGCTCCTCGTAATTCAGTGACAACTTCAGCTTGTGTATATCCAAGCTGAGCTAGGTTATTCGGCAATCCAACATAGGCGCCAGAAACCTTCTCCATTAGCTGTGGCTTTTGGAACTCTGTCACTGCTACATCAGTACGAATAACATCTCCATTAGGATATGATGCCTCTAATACGCCCCCATCACGAATCGCAAAACTTTTTACATTATCCGGTAATGTAATAGCTTGTCCTGTTGAGTTTGCCAATGGATATCCATCTGCCGTTACAACCATTACTGTTCCATTATTTAATGGTGATAAATAAAAGTCACCTTGACGAGTATACACTGTTTTTGTGCCATTTTCACCATCTGGCATTAAAATATTGAAATATTGCTTTGGTTTTGTAAAGGCTAAATCAAGGTCACGATTTGTTGTTTGTAGAGAGCCTTGCTTTTGATTTGATTGAATTTGTCCAAGCATAGCACCTGATCCATAACGGATGCCAACAGGTGATTGTCGGTCAGCTCGGTCTAGCTTGTCATTATTATATTGCTGATAAAGCAATTCATTAAATGTAGCTTCCTGTGATTTATAGCCGAGAGTGCTGCTATTGGCAATGTTATTACTTATAGTATCTAGTCTATTTTGTAATTGCCCCATTGTATTTGTTGCAGTCATCATTGTACGTAACATGTTCAAACGCCTCCAGTTTGCCTATTATACTTTCCCGATTTCATTTGCAGCCTTTTCCATACTCCGATCGTAAGCCTGTAACACTTTTTGGTTAGCTTCGAAAGCGCGATATGCTGTCATTAAATCAGTCATTGTACGACTAGAGTCTACGTTTGAGCCCTCTAGATAATTTTGACGCAGTGTAAAGGCTACGCCATTGGCACCGTAAGCTGTCGGTAAGTTTTCACCATTTTCTGTTCGAATTAAACCATTATCCTGCTTACGTAGCATGTTCGGATTCGCTGAAAATGATACTCCTACACGAGCTACTTGCTGATTATTAACATATATTGCCCCATTCTCATCTAGACGAAAATCATCATTCGGTAGTTGGATGCGTTGACCTCTGTCTGATAGCACATACAGTCCCTGTGGATTTACTAAATAGCCTTGGCCATCTAATGTAAAATTCCCGTTGCGTGTATATGCTTCGCCCCCATCTGGATGTGCTAAACGGAAGAATATAGATCCAGAAGTGCCGTCTTCATTTTGCGGTAAGTTTCCATCGATCAAAGCCATATCTGTCGTGAAATCAGTGCTATAGATTTGGCCTTGTATGTAATTTGGTAATGTTTCTTGCATATAAATCCCTGTATTTAATGCGCCAACTTGGCTCATATATTGAGAGCCTGCTTGCTGGTTAGCAGGTGCATTCGTTTTTCCTACACTTGACATGAGCATGTCAGGAAATGAGCGGATTGTTGATTGGTCTGCTTTAAATCCAGGTGTATTTGCATTTGATAAATTGTTGGTAAGTAATTCTGTTCGTCTTTGTTGTGCAATCATACCAGTTGCAACTGTATAAAACCCTTTAAACAAAGGAATCACCTCATTAAATTTTTATAAGGATGCGGGTACTCGATCAATGTTTTCAAGCATAATGCCTGTACCAATTGCTACACAATCCATAGGTTGATCTGCAATGAACACAGGTACTTTTAGCTCTTCGATTAATAGCTGGTCCATACCATGTAATAATGCACCACCGCCAGTAATAATAACCCCACGATCAATTATATCTGCTGATAGCTCTGGTGGTGTTTTTTCTAATACATTTTTTGCAGATTGAACAATCATCGCAACCGATTCATGTAATGCACGTTCAATCTCCTCTGAGTGAATCGTTATTGTACGTGGTAGACCTGTCACCATATCTCGACCACGAATGTCCATCGAATCATTTCGGCTACCTTTAAAGACTGTACCAATTGTAATTTTTATAGCTTCTGCAGTACGTTCACCTATTAGCAATTTATATTCTTTTTTAATATATTGTAAAATATCATTATCAAAAATATCTCCTGCCACTTTAATGGATTCACTCGTTACAATATCACCCATTGATAGGACTGCAATATCAGTAGTCCCGCCGCCAATATCAACTACCATATTGCCGCTAGGTTGGAATATGTCCATACCTGCTCCAATAGCTGCAACTTTTGGTTCTTCTTCTAGGTATACTTTTTTTCCACCTGATTTTTCTGCAGCTTCACGAATCGCTTTTTGTTCAACACTAGTAATGTTTGTTGGACAGCAAATTAAAATACGTGGCTTAGCTAAAAATCCTTTGACGTTTAATTTGTTGATGAAATGTTTTAGCATCGCTTCTGTAACATCAAAATCTGCAATGACACCATCTCGTAGTGGACGAATTGCCGTAATATTACCCGGTGTACGCCCTACCATTTGGCGAGCCTCTTCTCCCACCGCTAACACTTTATTTGTTTTTTTATCAATCGCCACAACTGATGGTTCATTTAAGACGATTCCTTTGCCTTTAACGTGAATTAATACGTTCGCAGTTCCTAAGTCAATGCCTATATCTTTCGAAAACATTTTATAATTTCTCCTTCCCGCCATTTCCAACTACATAACGTTCATTTTTATCTGTTTATCTAGAATATTTTATCATATCCGACTGGTAATTACACCTAATTTTAGTTAACCGAACTGCATTCTTTCAATTATATGAACACTTCTTGAAAAGAAGAAATCGTTTCAGCACTTTTTTGACTCATCGCCAATCATGCGATTGTTTTCCGTTCCGACTGGGCGCTTTGTTGTTGCTGACGCTTCGTTACACTACGCTTTCGCACAGTTAAAACATTTGTTGCTGACGCTTCGTTACACTACGCTTTCGCACAGTTAAAACATTTGTTGCTGACGCTTCGTTACACTACGCTTTCGCACAGTTAAAACATTTGTTGCTGACGGCTTCGTTACACTGCGCTTTCGCACAGTTAAAACATTGTTGTTGCTGCCGCTTCGTTACACTGCGCTTTCCACAATATTTATCCCAATTTGCTTAGTCGATTTTGTAAGGAAGCTTGTCCTTTGCATCAAAAAAAGAACGAATCAATCTTGACTCGTTCTTTCCTTCCACTTGTTTTTCGTTGCCTCTCCTCCACGAATATGACGTACGGCCTTATGGTAGGCGAGTATTTCCTTTACTTGCTCAGCTAATCCTTCATGAATTGTTGGCAGTCGCTCTGTTAAATCTTTGTGCACCGTACTTTTTGAATAACCTGTCATTTTCGCGAGGACACGCACAGTTTCACGCGTCTCAATCAATAATTCACCGAGGCGTATGCAGCGCTTCCGAATGTGCTCGTGCACGTTCTTCGTCCTTTCCACACAATTTCACAAATGGCATCAGATGCACGTCTGCGCATTTCTTCACCTTATGTGAGGACAAAGCTATTCAGAACACGTTTTACATTTTCACGATAAAATACCGATTTTTTATGCATTTTTTAGTATTCATTTCTTTCAATGTAAAATTATCATTTACTATAGTTAAAATCTACGAATTTTCCTATCATCAATTATGCTACCGCTGAAAAATGACTTAAACTAGCAGAAGCCTCCCACCTATAAAGGTGAGAGACTTCAATTAAAAGGCTAGTAATTTTTTCGGATTCACATATTTTCCGTTTTCTAGTACTTCAAAATGCAAGTTAACGCCAGCTGTTTGGTTCCACTCATTGTCAGTCGCTTTTCCAAGTAATTGACCTTGTGTTACCTCATCGCCTTCCTTGACAGCAATGTCTTTTACAGAGCTATAATGTGTTTCCTTACCATCTGCATGCTCAATAACAATTTTATTGCCTGTAAATGCATCAAGTTTTACTTGTTTTACTTTACCACTTAGAGCAGCAAGTACTTCAAATTCTTCACCATTCATAGCAAGAGTAATACCGGAAGATGTCGTAAATGTTTGATTAAATACCATTAGTGCTTTTTCACGCGACTCTGCATTAGCTTCTACTTCATAAAACTCTTGTGAAACTTGCATCTTACTAAGATTCGCTTCTTTGAACGGGTACTTCATTGTTTCTGTTTTTGCATTTGTTTCAACTACAGGACCTGAATCTACTTCAGCTACGTTTGGTGACGGAGCTTCTTCTACTTTGGATACAAGACTATTGTAACCAAGTAGCAAACCTGCTAGCATTAGAGCACCACCAGCGTAAACTGCTGGCCAAAACCATGGTTTCTTCTGTAATTGAACTTTTTCATCTTGATTTTGAGAAGTTTTACTATTTTTATCCTCTCTCATTTTCATCACCTCTAGTGGCAGTGTGAACAACTAGAAGTTATTTTAAACATGCATCTATCTTTTTTATTTCAATATCTTGATAATAATAGTGTAAAATTTCGTCAGCAGTTTTCCCATCGCTTGCCATAGCCTCTGCTCCATATTGACTCATTCCTACCCCATGCCCGTATCCTTTCGTGCTTACTTGCACTTTTCCAGCTGCAGAATTATAGGCAATTTTAAAATCCGTTGATGGTATTTCTAAAAGTGTTCGCACTTCTCGTCCTGACCACACATTCTTACCTAACTGCATGCGCTCAACACGTCCTGACTCATTTACAAATAACTGTACACGGTTGAAGTCACTTACCTGCCATTTCACAGGCCACAGTGCATTCCATTCAGCTAATGTCCATTCTTTCATCGCTGAAAACTTTGGGGATGATAAATCAGATTTACTCTTAACACTTTGTAAATAAGGGACATCATTACCACTAAAATCGTAGGCGCTTTCTGTTTTTCCATTGCTCGTAGAATGAAACATTGCCGTAATTAATTCATTATTATATAGAAGAACCTGTCCTTTCGTTTCATTAATAGCCTCGACAATTTTCTTTTCATTCCCCGGGAAATTGCTAGTCCAATTCTCTTTTCTTTGCTCCTTATTGTAAAAAACTTGTCTAGCAACAGTAGGAGCGATAGCTATTTTACCGTAATTTGTCGATTTCAACGCGTAAGTCCGTGCTGCAATAGCTTGTGCCTTTAAAGCTTCTTTTTTAAATGAAACAGGCATTTCTGCAGCTACCACACCAGTTACGTAAGTTTCTAAAGGGATTTTCTCCTGTTGTCCCTCCACTTCTATGAATATTTCACAAGCTTGCTCTGTTGTTGCAGGCGAATCCTTAACCTTAAGTCTCTCACCAAATGCCACAGGAAGCATATATAATGCTCCAATCAAACAAATTATGCCTATACTCATTATCCATTTTTTCATAAGGAATAATATGCTAGAATTCTTCAAAATATGTGACCGTTGGTGAAGGGAACTTCAATATAGGATGGTAAACAGACTGAGGGCCGTATGTATAAAGGATGCTGAAAAGAACGTATTTCCATTATATAAGACGATGTATTAAAACGTATGCCATGCTATTAGTTGATTGGAGTGGAGGCTGAGCGGCTCCTTTGGAATTAGCAATAGAGGAACGAAGGCTAAAAGCATTACATCCTGTGATAACGCCTTCGTGACCAACATCGTGTTGGCCCGAGACTCTGCAGCGCAGCGGATGTTTTCTGTATCGAAAGCGTAGTGTTAACGTAGCTACAGCACCAAAAGCAGCTCATCGGACGCCCCCAGGAAGCTCTGCTCTGTGCAAAAGCGAAGCGACAGCAACAAATGTTTTAACTGTGCGAAAGCGCAGTGTAACGTAGCGACAGCAACAAATGTATTACCTGTGCGAAAGCGTAGTGAAACGAAGCGACAGCAACAACAAAGCGCCCAGCCGGAACGGAAATCAACCTCACGTTATGAAGATAACCAATTATAAAACTCTCCCCAGCTTGGATTAACCTAAAAAGAAAAAACCCTCTGCGCGTAAGCAAAGGGTTTATAAATTGATTTATTTTGTTGGTAATTCAACTGTTGCCTTCTCTTTAACGATAACTTCCTCAACTGGTACACGTTCAATTTGTGCGCCAAGTGCAGCCAGCTTGCCATGGAAATCGACATAACCGCGATCTAAATGATGAAGCTTTGTCACTCTAGTCACACCTTCAGATACAAGACCTGCTAAAATTAGTGCAGCCGCAGCTCGTAAATCAGTAGCCATTACTTCAGCACCCTGAAGGTTTACAGGCCCTTCGATAAACACAGAACGTCCTTCTATTTTAGCACCGGCATTCATGCGACGGAACTCCTCAACATGCATAAAACGATTTTCAAATACCGTTTCCGTAATAATACTCGTACCTTCAGCAGTTAACATTAAGGCCATCATTTGAGATTGCATATCTGTCGGGAAGCCTGGATGTGGCATAGTTTTAATATCAACAGCTTTTAATGTTTTAGGAGCACGTACACGTATTCCTTCATCAAGCTCAGTTATTTCTACACCCATTTCACGCATCTTTGCAATTAATGCTGTCATATGTTCAGGAACAGCATTTTCAATCGTTACATCACCTTTTGTAATTGCTGCTGCAACCATAAATGTGCCAGCTTCAATACGGTCAGGAATAATATGATGTTCTGTTCCATATAATGTATCGACTCCTTCGATACGAATCGTATTCGTACCTGCACCGATGACACGACCACCCATACTATTAATGAAGTTTGCAAGATCAACAATTTCAGGTTCTTTTGCAGCATTTTCAATTACAGTTGTTCCTTGAGCTAAGGCTGCAGCTGTCATAATATTTTCAGTTGCCCCAACGCTAGGGAAGTCCAAATACACATTTGCGCCTTTTAAACGGCCATCCGCCTTCGCCTCTACATATCCATGACCAAATGAAATTTTTGCTCCCATAGCCTCAAAGCCCTTTAAATGTAACTCAATAGGACGTGAACCGATTGCACAGCCCCCTGGTAAAGCTACACGAGCATAGCCGTTTCGAGCAAGTAAGGAACCCATCACTAAAATTGATGCACGCATTTTACTGACAAATTCAAATTGGGCTTCACTAGAAAGTTCTTTTGTTGTATCTATATATACTGTATTATCCTCAGGTATATATGTAACTGCCGCATTTAGACTTTTAAGTACTTCATTTATAGTAAAGACATCTGCTAAGTTAGGGACTTCTTTAATTACATTTTCTCCTTTAGAAGCAAGTAAAGCCGCTGCTAGGATTGGTAACACCGCATTTTTTGCGCCCTCTACGCGCACTTTTCCCTGTAGCTTTTGGCCGCCAGTCACTATTATTTTTTCCACCCTATGTCCCTCCGAATTCAATCTATTAATCTATCAAAATTTTCTTTTATAAAGAAGTATAATGTCATAATCAGTAAACAAACAACTCTATAGTACAACTTTTCTTAAGCTCGTTCAAGCTTCCAAATCACTATTTTACGTCATTTATTGATATTTTGCTATTTATTTATTGTACGCATGATTTTTTTTTTTGTGAATGACCAATAACACGGAAGAATAGCGTTAATTTCTAATATCTACCCAAGTATTTGTGAACAAAAACCAAATCTAATGGATTTATATCAATAATTTCGAAGAATAATTGCGTCCGAATTCATCTCCTCACCTTAAGTGATGGGAGACTTCTTTACCTGTCGCTACGTTTTCGGTACATAAAACATTTGTAGCCGTTGTTTCACTTTCGCTACGAAAACATTCGCTGAAAAAAATCAACTAATTTTTACATATTTCAAAGGACCACATAAATTATATTATAAAGCCCTGTGAAACATGTAGATTTAATTACTAACGTATAGATAGTAATAAGGGACTATTAAAATAAATATGGCAGCTTCCCTGACCAGTTTGAAATTTGCAGAAAGAAATTAGAAACGGCTGATCCTATCGCAATACTCAATAAAATATAAATTAATTGGATTTGAAAAACTTTATTCTTCTTAAAGATTTTTTCTAGCATAAACGCTTGTAGCGCATAAAAAGTTATAGCGATAAAAAATATATGCGATAAAATCCCTATTAAAGCTTCCTGTCCTATTGCCTCATATATTTCCATGTTGGTTCCTCCAAATTAATTCCTTTAGCATTACTCTCAACCGGTAACAAAATGTTAAAAAACGGACAGATGTTGAATCTGCCCGTTAAAATTTGAATTAGATATTACCCTCATGAACGTTGATACGATTCAACGCACGTTTTAATGCTAGGTCAGCACGTTTGAAATCAATGTTATCTTGTTTACTTTGAAGACGACCTTCAGCACGTTTAACGGCTTCTTTAGCACGTTTAACATCAATGCTTTCAGCAATTTCAGCAGACGGCGCTAAAATTGAGATTTTTTCAGGGCGAACTTCAATGAAACCACCGCTTACAGCAACAAGTTCAGTTGAACCGTCTTCTTTTTTAAGCTTCACTGCACCAATTGCAAGTGGAGCAACCATAGGAATATGGCCTGCAAGAACACCGATTTCACCTGAAGTTGTTTTAGCGATTACCATTGATACTTCAGAATCGTATACTGGGCCGTCGGGAGTGACAATATTGACTAGAACTGTCTTCATATTTTTTCCTCCTCGTCCCTAGTATTAAACCTCTACGCCCATGCTTTTCGCTTTTTCAACTACTTCATCAATAGATCCAACTAGACGGAAAGCATCTTCTGGCAGGTGATCCCATTTGCCATCAAGGATTTCCTTGAATGAGCGAACAGTTTCTTTAACAGGTACATAAGAACCTTTTTGACCAGTAAATTGTTCCGCAACGTGGAAGTTTTGAGATAAGAAGAATTGAATACGACGAGCACGTTCTACTGTTTGTTTATCTTCGTCAGATAATTCATCCATACCCAAGATAGCAATGATATCTTGTAATTCACGGTAACGTTGGATTGTACGTTGTACACCAGTAGCGATTTCGTAGTGCTCAGCGCCTACGATTTCTGGCGATAAAGCACGAGAAGTCGAAGCTAATGGGTCAACCGCAGGGTAGATACCCATTTCTGATAATTTACGCTCAAGGTTAGTAGTTGCATCTAAGTGGGCGAAAGTTGTAGCTGGAGCCGGGTCAGTATAGTCATCGGCTGGTACATAGATCGCTTGAATAGAAGTTACAGAACCTTTGTTAGTAGATGTGATACGTTCTTGTAATTTACCCATTTCAGTTGCAAGAGTTGGTTGGTAACCTACCGCAGAAGGCATACGACCTAATAGGGCAGAAACCTCAGAACCTGCTTGTGTGAAACGGAAGATATTGTCGATGAATAAAAGTACGTCTTGACCTTGTTCATCACGGAAGTATTCCGCCATTGTAAGACCAGTTAATGCTACACGCATACGTGCACCAGGTGGCTCGTTCATTTGACCGAATACCATCGCTGTTTGCTTGATAACGCCTGAATCGCTCATCTCGAAGAATAAGTCGTTCCCTTCACGAGTACGCTCACCTACACCAGCGAATACAGAGATACCTGAGTGTTCTTGTGCGATGTTGTTGATTAATTCTTGGATTAATACAGTTTTACCTACACCGGCACCACCGAATAGACCGATTTTACCACCTTTAATATATGGTGCTAGTAAGTCTACTACTTTGATACCTGTTTCAAGAATTTCAACTGTAGTTGAAAGGTGCTCGAAAGATGGTGCTTCACGGTGAATTGAATCACGACGTGCGTCTGCTGGAATCTCTTCACCTAAATCGATTACTTCTCCAAGTACGTTGAATACACGACCTAGCGTAACTTCACCAACTGGTACTGAGATAGCTTTTCCTGAGTCTGTTACTTCTGCTCCACGTTGTAAGCCATCAGTAGATGACATTGCAATTGTACGAACAGAATCATCACCTAAATGAAGAGCAACTTCTAATGCAAGAATTGTTGGTTCTTCATTAGGACGTTCAATCTTAACTGTTAATGAGTTATAGATTGCTGGTAATTGGCCATTGTCAAATTTTACGTCAACAACTGGACCCATTACTTGAATAACATGTCCTTTATTCATTACTGTGTACCCTCCTATCGTATTCTTATACGACATTGGGAAGCTGGCCTATTCTAAGGCTGCAGCTCCACCAACGATTTCTGTAATTTCTTGTGTAATCGCCGCTTGACGCGCACGGTTATATTGCAATGAAAGGTCTGAAATAAGATCAGAAGCGTTATCAGTTGCATTTTTCATAGCCGTCATACGAGAAGCATGTTCACTTGCTTTTCCATCTAATAATGCGCCGTAAACTAAGCTTTCCGCGTATTGTGGAAGTAACACTTCAAGAATTGCTTCACCAGATGGCTCGAATTCGTAAGAAGCATTACTGCTAGCAGGTGCAAGATCCGTTAATGGAAGAAGTTTTTTCTCTGTCACTTCGCTAGCGATTGCGCTGACAAAGTGATTGTAGTACATATAAAGTTCATCATACGTACCATCAGTGAACATACCAACAGCTTTACGAGCGATTTCTTTAATATCAGCAAATGATGGTTGGTCCGGAAGACCGACAACATCGCTGATGACATTATGATCACGTTTCACAAAGTAGTCACGAACAACACGACCTACCGCTAAAATAACGTATTCGTCTTTTGATTTATGACGCTCGTCAATTGTACGTTGTACTTGACGTAGGATACTTGAGTTGTAAGCACCTGCAAGACCACGGTCAGAACCAATGACTAAGTAAGCTGTTTTCTTAACAGGACGAGCAGTTAACATTGGATGTCCGCTGTCTTTTGTTCCTGAAGCGATTGCGCCTACTACGTCCTGGATTTTTTCCATGTAAGGAACGTACGCTTTAGCATTTTGCTCTGCACGACGTAACTTTGAAGAAGAAACCATCTGCATCGCTTTCGTAATTTGTTTCGTACTCTTTGTAGAAGTAATACGACCTTTAATTTCGCGTAAGTTTACCACTGGTATTTCACCACCTTTTGTTTTTTAATCAAGTGACTAGCTCGAACTTATTCTGATTTAGCGAAAGTTTTTTTGAACTCAGTTAAAGCAGCTACGTAATCCGCATCAGGAGCAAGCTCTTTTGTAGTACGAACATGATCTAAAACGTTTGTGTGGTTTGTATCTAACCAGCTTAAGAATTCACGTTCGAAGCGAACGATATCTTGTACTGGAATATCATCTAAGTGACCTTTAGTTAATGCATAAAGGATAGCAACTTGTTTTTCAACTTTTAGTGGTTTGTTAAGGTCTTGTTTAAGAACTTCAACCGTACGTTTACCACGTTCAAGTTTTGCAAGAGTTACTTTATCTAAATCTGAACCGAATTGAGCGAATGATTCAAGCTCACGGAATGCAGCTAAGTCAAGACGTAGTGTACCTGCAACTTTTTTCATCGCTTTAATTTGAGCAGATCCACCTACACGTGATACAGAAAGACCGGCGTTAATCGCTGGACGTACACCAGAGTTGAATAAGTCAGATTGTAAGAAAATTTGTCCATCAGTGATTGAGATTACGTTAGTTGGGATGTATGCAGAGATATCCCCAGCTTGTGTCTCTACGAATGGAAGAGCTGTAATAGAACCATTTTGGTATGTTTCGTTTAACTTCGCAGCGCGTTCTAGTAAGCGGCTGTGTAAGTAGAAAACGTCACCAGGGTAAGCTTCACGACCTGGAGGACGGCGAAGAAGAAGTGAAAGTTCACGGTAAGCTGATGCTTGTTTAGTAAGATCATCATACACGATTAAAACGTGTTTACCTTGTAACATGAATTCCTCTGCCATAGATACACCAGCAAATGGTGCTAAGAATAATAATGGAGCTGGTTGAGAAGCAGAAGCTGTCACAACGATTGTGTAATCTAAAGCGCCATTTTTACGAAGAGTTTCTACTACACCACGTACAGTAGACTCTTTTTGACCAATTGCAACATAGATACAGATCATGTTTTGGTCATTTTGGTTAAGAATTGCATCGATTGCTACTGATGTTTTACCAGTTTGACGGTCACCGATGATTAACTCACGTTGACCACGACCGATTGGTACTAAAGCGTCAATCGCTTTGATACCAGTTTGTAGTGGTTCGTGTACTGATTTACGAGCCATTACACCGAAAGCTGGACTTTCGATTGGACGAGTTTTTGTTGTGTTGATTGGACCTTGTCCATCCACTGGTTGACCAAGTGGATTTACAACACGGCCAATTAGTTCTTCACCAACTGGTACTTCCATGATACGACCTGTACGACGAACCTCATCGCCTTCTTTGATGTCAGCGTATGGACCTAAGATTACGATACCAACGTTACCTTCTTCTAGGTTTTGAGCCATACCCATAACACCATTAGAGAACTCTAGAAGTTCTCCAGCCATGGCGTTGTCGAGGCCATGAGCAAGAGCGATACCGTCACCAATACGGATAACTGTACCAACTTCGCTTACTTTAAGTTCAGATTCATAATTCTCAATCTGTTGTTTAATCAGACTGCTGATTTCTTCAGCCTTGATGCCCATGTATGTCACCTCTCACATTTCTAAATTATTAACCGATTAATTCACGTTTTAGGCGCTCTAGCTTATTCGCTACTGAGCTATCATAAATATGATTACCGATTTGAACACGAATACCACCAAGAAGTGATGGATCAATTTCGTTTGTAATGTTTAATGATTGTTTCCCTACAAGTTTCGCAAATGCTGTTGAAATATTAGTACTTTCTTCAGCCGAAAGCTCACGAGTAGAGAATACTGTTGCATCTGCAGTACCTTGTGCCTGTGCAGCAAGCTCAGCATATGCGTTAGCAATAAGCTTCAGTTCGTTTACACGTTTTTTCTCAACAAGTAGTTGAACTGTGTGTACAACCTCTGTTGTTGCACCTGCAAAGATTTCTGCTACCATTTGTTTCTTACGTTCGATAGAGAACTTAGGAGCATTTAAAAGTGTTAAAAAATCAGGAGATTCTTTGACTACCTTTGTTAGCTCATTTAAGTCTGCTCCAACTTCAGTAAGAATGTTTTTTTGTTGCGCTAATTCAAAAAGCGCTTGAGCGTAACGTTTTGCTACAGTTGAATTACTCATCGAGCTTCCCCTGCCTTCGCAATCGTCTCTTCAATTAGAGCACGGTTGTCTGCCTCAGAAATCTCTTTGCTAAGGACTTTAGATGCTGCAAGTACAGATAAAGAAACGACTTCATCACGTACAGCTGCAATAGCTTTTTCTTTTTCAGACTCAATTTCACGTAAAGCCGATTCTTTTAAGCGGTTTGCTTCATTGCGAGCTGCAGTAAGAATTTCTTCTTTTTGCATTTCGCCTTGCTTCTTAGCGCCTTCAACAATCGATTGTGCTTCCGTACGAGCTTCTTTAAGAAGGCTCTTTTGTTCTTCTAAATATTGATGCGAATCTTTGCGAGCTTTTTCAGCTGCTTCGATTTCACTAGCTACTAATTCTTCACGTTGTTGCATGATGCCCATAAGTGGACCCCAAGCGAACTTTTTAAGTAATAGCATTAGTAATAAGAAGATAACTAATGTTGCGGCGATATCACCACCATTAAAACCAGGACTAGCATTGCCTAGTACAAGATTATCTAAAAACACGATTGTTTCACTCCCTTCAAGAGCTTTAACTTCAACATAATAATTTAATTACTAGAAAAACTTCCTATTTTAAAAAGCTATATTTACACATAGCTTTTATCAGTTCCAAAATGAAGGGCGAAGTTTCATCTGGAGATTCCTGCTTCGCCACTAGAATTCAGTGTACAACTGAATTATTTGTTCATTACGATGAATGCGATTACTACTGCGATGATTGGTAGGGCTTCAACTAATGCAACCCCGATGAACATTGTAGTTTGAAGAACGCCACGAGCTTCTGGTTGACGAGCGATACCTTCTACTGTTTTTGAAACGATAAGACCGTTACCGATACCTGCACCAAGTGCACCTAAACCGATTGCGATTGCTGCTGCTAATAAACCTAATGAACCTGTCATTTGAAAATTTCCTCCTTGGAATTGTTTGTTTTTTTTGGGTTCAAGCATAAGGTGTATGCTTTATATTAATGGTCATCGCTCACTTTATGAGCCATGTAAACCATTGTTAACATTGTGAAGATAAAGGCTTGGATAAAGCCGATGAAAATAGAGAAACCTTGCCATGCCATCATTGGAACAATTGCTCCGATGAATCCCATTGGACCCGTAATGGCTAAACTTGCGATTAAGCCAAGTAAAATCTCACCTGCATAAATGTTACCGTAAAGACGAAGACCTAATGTTAAAGTGTTCGCAAACTCTTCAACGATTTTTAGCGGGAACATGAATGACATTGGTTTGAAGAATGTACCAACATAATGGCCTGTCCCCTTCATTTTAATACCATAGAAATGTGTTAAGGCTAAAATCATTGCTGCAAGCGTCATTGTAACAGTTGGGTCAGCTGTAGGAGATTTCCACCAAAGTTCGCCGTTATAAGCGATAGAGAACGGAAGACCTAATAAGTTAGATACGGCGATAAACATAATTAGTGTAATACCTAATACGTGGAATCGCCCACCAGTTTTCCAGTCCATGTTGCTTTTGATGATGTTTTTTACGAAATCCATAATCCATTCCATAAAGTTTTGCATACCTGTAGGTTTTAACTTTAGGCTTCTAGTTGAAATAAAAGCGATTAAGAAAACGATTACGGCCGCAACTAGTAACATCATTACAGTTGAAAGGTTGAACGTTAGTTTGAACAAACCAAAATCAACTACTTTTAATGGAGCTTCATGATTCATTGTTATTTTTCACCTCTCTTTCTAATTTAAAGCACATTAGCGGTTCCTTACATGTGACACTATTCTCTCGACAAAGAGAAAAACGTACGGAATCATTAGCCCTATGACCGTGCTAATTAAGTGAAAATAGTTTGGCAACGAAATGGCTAAAGCGACTGCCGCTACACCTGATGCAAAGCGAAGCGCTGTACCAAGTGAGCCTACTTTCTTCCCTTCACTAATGGATTGATCAAACTTCTCCATACGGCGAACTAAAATCCAAAAATTATACGTACCAAAGAATGCACCGATTGCGATGCCCGCAAAAACCGTCTGATAGGGTGTAAATCCCCAGCCTAATGCACAGAGTGCGAGCAAAAAAAATAACGCTCTCTTCTGCACAGCAAAAATGTGATGCAAATCTAGCATTGGTTTATAATCTCCTGAATCAATTTTTCGAGTAAAGAAAACGTTTGCTGACCACTATGTGAAATCAGAAAAGAGCAGTGAAAAACACTACTCACAGCGGAATAGTAACGGGAGAGCGTCATTTTGAAATTACAGGTGTAAATCCCAAAAAATATCTTACACCCCGAAACGCACAAAACGTTGCAAATCGACAGTTTTTGGTTTGAACTGTCAATTTAGTAGAAACTTGATGTAACAAGTGTTTCAACCTCTATTTGCGATTTGAAACCCTTATCATTATTACCCTTTGTAAGCATACAATAGGAGATATTTGAAGTCAATTAGTAAAGGAGAAAAACTTCACAGCCACTATACTCTTGTCAAATTGTTGACAAATTTGTGTATGAAAATTCATAGCTTCAAAATCAATGTTCACGTTTGTGCAAAAAAAAGCTAATCTACGACATAATTATGCTCGCAAATTAGCTCACCTATCACAATTAGTACATTTGGCTCATTTTTTGATTTCGAAAAGGGATATTACTTGCTTTTTTGTAAAAATTCTAGAAGCGCCTTCACAATACGTTCAGAAGCATGTCCATCACCATAAGGATTAGAAGCTTTTGCCATTGCTTCGTAGGCATTTTTATCTTCTATTAATTGCTTAGCTAGAGAGTAGATTGTTTCTTCTTCCGTGCCTGCTAGCTTTAGAGTTCCTGCAGCAATACCTTCTGGGCGCTCTGTTGTATCTCTTAGTACTAAAACTGGTTTACCTAATGAAGGAGCTTCTTCTTGAACGCCACCAGAATCAGTTAAAATCATATAAGAATTAGCCGCAAAGTTATGGAAATCGAAGACTTCAAGAGGTTCAATTAAATGCACACGCTGATGATCTCCTAAAATTTCATTCGCTATTTCTCTTACAGCTGGGTTCATATGAACTGGGTAAACAACTTGTACATCCTCATGCTCTGCTAAAATTCTAGTAATCGCTCTAAACATATGACGCATAGGCTCTCCTAGATTTTCACGACGATGTGCTGTTAATAGAATCATACGATCTGACCCTATTTTTTCTAACACAGGGTGTGTGTAATGTTCATTTACTGTTGTCGCTAATGCGTCGATAGCAGTGTTACCAGTAACAAAAATAGTTTCTGGGTTTTTATTTTCATCTAAAAGGTTTTTCTTAGATACTTCCGTTGGCGCGAAATGAAGGTCAGCCATAACACCTGTTAACTGGCGGTTCATTTCCTCTGGGTATGGTGAATACTTATTCCAAGTTCGAAGACCTGCTTCCACATGGCCGATTGCAATTTGGTTATAAAATGCAGCTAAACTTGCAATGAAAGTTGTTGCTGTATCACCATGCACTAAAACAATATCCGGTTTTGCTTCTTTCATGACTTTGTCTAAGCCCTGTAATGCATTAGTCGTCACGTCAATTAACGTTTGACGATCCTTCATAATATTTAAATCGTAGTCTGGTGTAATTTTAAATGTTTCTAAAACTTGATCGAGCATTTGGCGATGTTGTGCTGTTACTGTCACAACCGATTCTATTTGCTCAGGATACTTTTGTAATTCCAATACAAGTGGAGCCATTTTAATAGCCTCTGGTCTCGTACCGAAAATCGTCATTACTTTCCATTTTTTCGTCAAAACGATTTGCACCGTCCTTTGTTTTATTTGTATGAAAAGTGCTTACCCCCATTGAACGTCATAATATGAAGCAAGTGTCGGACTTCAAGAGAAGTAATGCGCCTAACATACTATGAAACGTCCTTCAATATTGAAGGACGCTCCCAAAAGTTATAAGTTTCCTAAAAATTACATACTAAATCTATTTTTCATTGGTTTTCATCATAACATGAGGTGAACCTTGTTATTACCGTTGAAAACTGTTCAGTATTATTTCGTACCGAATAAGCGGTCGCCTGCATCACCTAAACCAGGGACAATGTAGCCATGGTCATTTAGTTTTTCATCAAGTGCAGCAATATAAATATCTACATCTGGATGATGTTCTTGAATTTCTTTTACACCCTCTGGCGCAGCGATTAAGCACATAAATTTAATGCTCTTCGCACCACGTTTTTTCAGTGAGTTGATCGCTTCCACTGCTGATCCACCCGTTGCAAGCATTGGGTCTACAATGATGAAATCACGTTCTTCTACATCTGCTGGAAGTTTTGCATAGTATTCTACAGGTTTTAACGTTTCTGGATCACGATAAAGACCGATATGACCAACTTTAGCCGCTGGAATTAAATTTAATACACCATCTACCATGCCAATACCTGCACGTAAAATCGGTACAATCGCAATTTTCTTACCAGAAAGTACTTTTGTTTTGGCCACTGTTACAGGTGTCTCAATTTCAATTTCCTCTACTGGCATATCACGTGTAATTTCGAATGCCATTAATGTTGCAACTTCGTCTACAAGCTCACGAAATTCTTTTGTTCCTGTATTCTTATCACGAATATAAGTTAACTTATGTTGGATTAGTGGATGATCAAATACGTATACTTTGCTCAAAGGGATTCTCTCCTAACAGTTCGGATTCATTTTTATCTCACCTAGTATAACAGAAAAAATGAGTCGTCTCAAAAATAAATTTGGGACAACTCCTTTTCAAGAATGTTTGCTACATATAATAGCGATTATTTATCGAGTATTGCATTTAACTGTTCTATCGTCATCGGCTTATAATAGAAATAACCTTGTCCTACTGTACAGCCGAGTGCACGTAAAATCTCAACCTGCTCTTTATTTTCAATGCCTTCTGCGACGGAAGTCATTCCTAAGTTTAATGCTAATTGAATAATGGAGCGGACAATAGCAAGTGTCGCAGCATCTTTAATATCATTAATAAAGCTTCGATCTATTTTTAATTCAGTAAACGGCAGTCTTTGTAAATAACTTAGTGATGAAAAGCCTGTTCCAAAATCGTCCACCGAAGTTTTAAAGCCATACTCCTTTAAATCCTGGATAATAGAAAAAGCAGTCTGAAAATCAACTAATCCAATATTTTCTGTTACTTCTAAAATGATATATCTCGGTTCAATATCGTATTTCCGAACGAGCTCCAGTGTATCCTGTACAAAATTTTCATAATAAAAATGATTAGGCGATATATTTACTGCTACCTTCACTAATTTTTTCCCTAATCGTTTGCGCTCAGCTAGCCAAGAAAGTGCTATCTCTAATATTTGAATATCGATTTCGCGTACCTTTCCTGCACTTTCAGCCACTGGAATAAAAATTGCGGGAGACACAAAACCAAGTTTTGGAGAAATCCAGCGGGCAAGCGCTTCAATACTTTGAATTTCACCTGTCTGTAAATCAACCTTTGGCTGTAAATTCACCGAGATTTCTTTATTTTTTATTGCTTGTGCCAAATGGTTTAAGACAGTCATTTGCTGCTCAAGCACATCATTTCTTTCTTGTGTGAAAATTTCCATATGAGTACCTGGTTTATTGGCCGCAAAAGATACAGCATTATCTGCAAAGCGAATCGCATCAGCAATTTTTATGTCATGGTTATAAAAAGCAATGCCAGTCTTCAGTGTAATATAAATTTGCTTTCCACCCACAATAAAAGGCTGACGAATAATCTCTTTTATTCGCCTTTTATAATAGAAAAAGTCTTCATCCGATGTCGCATTTGTAATGATTAAACTAGAGCTTGTAAATCTAGCAATATATTCGTTTAGATCATGCTTCTCTTCATTTAGACGTTTAGCAATTTGTCTTAAAAGCTCATCTCCCGCTTCACGACCATATAACTCGACAATTTGATGGAATTCGCTTGGCTTTAAGATTTTGATATTACCATTTTGACTGTATTCTTTTTCTACCTTATTTAAAAACCCATGTCGATTAGGCAGCCCTGTTGTGATATCGATATAGGCTAAGTCCCATATCTTTTTTTGTGTTTTTGCATATGCGTATGCCAATGCAACAAGAGCACCGATTTTTCGGAGCATGCTTTCAAAAGTCTTTTGATCAGTACTAGCATGTTGCCTTAAAAATATTGCGAACAATCCGATTGCTTGATGTTGTTGATTGTATATTGGCATAAACAAAGCTAATGGCATGTCAGATGAATTAGCAAACATTTTATGCTCTATTGGAATATCAATTTCATCCAAGCTCTTAACTAGAATAGCTGTCTCCTCTTGCATAACTCTCTTAAAAAATTGTTTGTTATCACAACGCTCTGGCAAATCTTTTATTTTGTCGTTCCCTTTAAAAATTCGTAATTGATCTGCCTCTTTAACAAGTATCATACTTGATATTTTCGGCATAAAAAATTGATCTAGACTACTGCAAATAATGCTCATCTTTTTATCGAAGGAATAATCCTTTTCAATCGCTTCGTACATCGTTTTCTCTAGGCGCATTAAAAATTCTTCGGTCTGATAGTAAGTAACTTCTTTCACAACTACTAGCACAAATAATGTTTCATTTTTATTATTTTGAAATGGGAGTGCTTGTATCTCTGCCCAAAAAGGAGATTTATCGAAGCAACTATGTTGCAACTTTTCTTGTACTATGGCTCCGCTATGTATTTTATTTTTAATCATTTCAATAGTTGTCTGTTCTTCGTTTGACATCAATGAAAAATAATCGATATTTATTATTTGCGAACGAGTAGTATTTGTAAGTGTACAAAAAGAATCATTACATTCCAATATGCAATTGTTATTTGTTGCATCAAAAATAACGTAACTTTCTTGTGAGTTATCACCTAACTTACGAATTGTATTTAATAGCATTTCATGTTCTATGATCATTGTATTAGTAACCATTCAGCCCCTCCTCCCTTTTTCTCCATCAATATACGTCAACATAATCGCTGAAAGAAGTTACATCTCTCTTACATTGTATATAAACATTCAATAAATTGTCACTTTTATGAACATGGTTCAGGACATTATTTGTCTATCTCTATTATATAATATATCCTTTCCTACTAAGTTTATGTAAATAAATTCAAAAATTAGAGTATTTTATTTCCAAATTAACGAAAAATAGCGTTTTGTCGATTCCATTCCTCTTTAGATAACAGATGTCTGTGCGAAAGCGAAGCGACAGCAACAAGCGGTTTTGTCTGTGCGAAAGCGAAGCGACAGCAACAAGCGGTTTTGTCTGTGCAAAAGCGAAGCGACAGCAACAAGCGGTTTTATCTATGCGAAAGCGAAACGACAGCAACAAGCGGTTTTGTCTGTGCGAAAGCGAAGCGACAGCAACAAGCGGTTTTGTCTGTGCGAAAGCGAAGCGACAGCAACAAGCGGTTTTGTCTGTGCGAAAGTGAAGCGACAGCAACAAGCGGTTTTGTCTGTGCGAAAGTGAAGCGACAGCAACAAGCGGTTTTGTCTGTGCGAAAGCGAAGCGTCAGCAACAATAAGAAGTGGACACGAGGAACTCTCATATCACCCCCACTCTATGGCACTTCCGTGACGCTAATCCTTAAGAAATCGCCCAGCCTTCTCTATAGATAATTGCCAAAAAAGCTGTGGTTAAAGTGCATTTATCACACTTTAACCACAGCTTTATCTAATCGATTATGCCTCGACATAACTACGTCCGGAGGCTTTAAATTAAACGTATAATGGATGTTTGTCAGTTAATGCTTTTACGCGAGCTTTTGCTTCAGCTTTTACTGCTTCATCTTCCGGATTTTTAAGAACCGTAGCAATAATAGCCCCTACTTCTTTCATGTCTTCTTCATTGAAGCCACGAGATGTTACTGCCGGTGTACCAATACGGATACCAGAAGTTACGAATGGAGATTCTGTATCGTAAGGAATTGTATTTTTATTTGTTGTAATGCCTACTTCGTCAAGTGCGTGCTCTGCTACTTTTCCTGTTAGACCAAGAGATTTCACATTAAGAAGTAATAGGTGGTTATCTGTACCACCAGATACAATTTCAACACCTTCTGCCATTAATACTTCTGCTAAAGCTTTTGCATTCGCTTTAATTTGTTTTGCATACTCTTTGAAGTCTGGTTGTAATGCTTCACCGAATGCTACAGCTTTTGCTGCGATTACGTGCATTAATGGTCCACCTTGGATACCTGGGAATACAGATTTGTTAAGCTTTTGTTCCCATTCTTTCGAAGCAAGGATTAAACCACCACGTGGGCCACGTAATGTTTTATGTGTTGTAGATGTTACAAAATCAGCGTACGGCACTGGTGATTGGTGCTCACCAGCAGCTACAAGACCAGCGATATGCGCCATATCCACCATGAAATATGCTCCTACTTCATCAGCAATTTCACGGAATTTAGCAAAATCGATTTCTCGTGGGTATGCAGATGCACCTGCAACAATTAGTTTTGGCTTATGTTCTAACGCTTTTTGGCGTACATCTTCATAATCGATTACTTGAGTATCTTTTGTTACGCCATATTCAACGAAGTTATATAGAATACCTGAGAAGTTTACAGGAGATCCATGTGTTAAGTGACCGCCATGAGAAAGATTCATCCCAAGTACAGTATCACCCGGTTCTAAAATCGTGTGGTATACAGCCATGTTTGCTTGAGCACCAGAGTGTGGTTGTACGTTTGCATACTCTGCTCCAAAGATTTCTTTCACACGATCACGTGCAATATCTTCCACAACATCTACGTGTTCACAGCCGCCATAGTAGCGTTTACCTGGATAACCTTCAGCATATTTATTTGTTAGAACAGAACCTTGTGCTTCCATTACTGCTTCAGATACAAAGTTTTCTGATGCGATTAACTCAATATTTGCTTGTTGACGTTTTTTTTCCGCAAGAATTCCGTCTAATACTGCTTTGTCTTGTACTGCTAATTTTTCGTATGCCATGTTTGAAAAAGCCTCCTAAGTATAATCGTTCTTTGTATACCACTGATTTCAGAGGTAGTTTTATTTATATACTGCACGCTCTCCGCCAATTAGCTTTGGACGTGTTGTTGCAATTGTCACAACCGCTTCTCCTACCATTCGCACAGAAGTACGAACTGGAACAGCTACTGCCTTTAAATGCATACCTATGAGTGTTTGACCAATGTCAATACCTGCACTTGCTTGCACAGCTTCCACAACAACGGGATTTGTAAATTGCGTAAACGCATATGCAGACATCGAGCCACCTGCTGTACGAACTGGTACAACTGTTACTGGTTCATACCCAAATTGTTCTGCTGTTGTTGCTTCCATTGTAATAGCACGATTAATATGCTCACATCCTTGGAACGCTAGATGTAGTTGATGTTTCTTTGCAAATGCCTGCAACGGCTCAAAAATTGCCTCTCCAATTTCAAGCGCGCCTGCTGTGCCAATTTTCTGACCAATCACTTCAGATGTCGAGCAGCCTACGACAAAAATAGTATTTGGTCGTAGGGTTACCTGCTCTTCAAATTCACTGAGTAACTGAGTCAAATGTGTTCGTATTTGTTGAACAACCACTATGCTCAGCCCCTTATTTCTAAATTATTTATGTCACATAGCTAAATTTCTTTGATGACACGTTTTAGCTTAGGACGTATGTTAACAAACTTAATTGCTTTTCTTACTGCTCAAGCTCAGCGATTTTTTCAATGCGGCGCGTATGACGGCCACCTTCAAAATCTGTTTCAAGCCATACTTTAGCGATTTCACGTGCAAGGCCTGGCCCAATAACACGCTCACCCATTGCTAAAATGTTGGAATCATTGTGGCAACGCGTTGCTTTTGCGCTAAATAAATCATGCACTAAAGCACAACGAATCCCCTTAATTTTATTTGCAGCAATGGACATACCAATGCCTGTACCACAAATTAAAATACCTTTATCAAATTCCCCGCTAGCAACACCTTCAGTAACTGGTTTTGCATAATCAGGATAGTCTACTGAATCCGCAGATTGTGGACCAAAATCTTCGTAGCTAATATGTAGCTCATCTAACAGCTGCATAATCTCACGACGTAAGTTATTGCCTCCGTGATCAGAAGAAATTGCTATTCTCACTGGGTTCCCTCATTTCGAAATTATAGTCAACACTAGTGTACCACTTCTATCTCAAGAATAACATGATTTTTCTTGCATTTTTATGCTGATTTCTCCTAAAAGACGAACGTTTCTTGTAATCGAACATTAAAACATTCACTTTTAAACTCATTTCCCTGTGGATATTGTGAATATCATGTTGATAAATTCGGATAATGGTCTTTTGTTGTAATATTCCATCTTCTAAAGTTTTTTTACCTTTACAATTGCAGTGGACATGCTATAGCAATATTTTTTCTTTGTATTGCCAGTAGTTAACACTATAGAGGGATTCTATACAAAATGCGAGCGTGGCGTAATAGCTATGAAACTTTTTTTAGTTTGATGCACCATCCGTCACTTTACGGGCTATCCTTCACTTTGCCTCTTCTATCTGCCACTATCATCTATGCGGGTAGCAAATACAAACCTTCATACAACATAAAAAAACTGTAGCAAACTCGAACTTCACTCGAGTTTATCTACAGTCTAAATTCTTCACCTTTATGCTTGTCTATCAAATTGTTGAATCATTTTATGCAGCTCTTCTGATTGTTTCTTTAAACCTTCTGCTAGTTTTTCGACTTGCTCAATTGCGTATGCTTGTTCTTCTGCTGCACTACGAACTTCTTGTGCACCCGCTGACGTTTCTTGAGCAATAGCTGCAACTTCTTGAGATTGACGAGCAGTTGTTTCAATATTATGCATTTGCTGCTCAATAAGTGTAGAAATTTCTACAATCGCTGTCGCCATTTCGTGTACACTTGAAGACATCCCTTCTACTGCTGTCGTTGTTTCTGATACACGTGCAGCTTCTTTTGTCGCAAATGTCACCTGTTGATTCATTTGTTTTACAACAATTTCAACGTTTTGTTGCATAGATTGAATAAGGGAAGTAATGCCCTGTACCGCTTTCGCACTTTCATCTGCTAAACTACGAACTTCTTCAGCTACAACGGCAAAACCTTTCCCATGTTCTCCGGCACGCGCTGCTTCAATCGAAGCGTTTAAAGCTAGTAAATTTGTTTGTGCTGCAATATCGCCAACTAAGCTAATAATGCGCTCTACCTGCCCAGCATTTTCCTCTAATAGACGAATGCTTTCTAATGCCTCCGTATTGCCGGCCGCGATTTGCTGAATACTATTCACTAATGTTTCGATCGCTTTTGTTGTTGTCGTTAAATTATGTAAAATCTCTTTCGATTGCGTTGCCGATGCCTCTGCTCTACTATTAACTTCTGTCGCGAGAGCTCGTACATCTTCAATAGCTTCAGCTGTATCTTGGACTGCCGTTGCAGATGTCTCTGCACCAGTAGAAATATGCTTTACTGTAGAAGCAATATTCTCTGCTTTTTTTGTTGCAACAGCTGCTTCATCAGATAGTTGGATAATGGATTGATTGGTTTGCTGGAAGTTATTATCTATACTTTCTACCATTCCTCTTAAATTCAACACCATTTGTTGGAATGCCTCTGCAACAGAACGAATCTCATCACTTGTTTTCGGCATTTCTACATCTTGGCCAATTTTCCCTTCTGCTACACGGGAAGCTGAATTTTCTAGTTTCTGTAAAGGTTTAATTAAAATGACACTGAAAATTCCAGCCAAAATGCATGACCATGCAATCCCCGACACATAAGTAAAAATTTCAAACAGTTTACGATCAATTTCTGGGAAGAAGGTAGGTTGTAAATATTCGATAAATATAAAACTAATACTGTACGTGATCAGTGCAAGAATACCGACAAATAATACTAGTTTAAGTCGTAAGCCAAACTGTTTTTTCATAGAGACCCTCAATTCTCTTCAATTTTTTTTACTAATCGTTCTACCAATTCCGTTAATTCTACAAATGTTTCTTTATATATTTCTTTACTACCACCGTAAGGATCGACAACATTTCCTTCGCTGCCTTCGCCTGTATACTCTTTTAACGTAAAAACTTTTTGTTCTGCATTTGGATAATTAGCAATAATTGTAGATTTGTGAGCTGTTGTCATTGTTAAAATTAAATCAGCCCACTCCATTTCAGTTATCGATAATTGCGTTGCTAAATGCTGATGTGTCATATTTGCTTCATATAATACTTGTTGTGCATGCGCAGACATTTCCGCATTTGGCATGGCATAAATGCCCGCTGAACGGACCTCCACATTGTCAGTTTGTTTATGTTTTAAAATAACTTCTGCCATGGGACTGCGACAAGTATTTCCGGTGCAAACAAATAGTATTTTCATACTTATCACCCTCCATTGTTTTCTCTATTGCCGGATGGCTAGTACACTCATAATGATAAAAAAAATCCCTGTAATGATTTGAAATTTATCGCCAAGTAACACCTGACTTCTTCGTGCAATGACTAATGACCCATAAGAGCAAATAAGCGCACTTACACCCGCACTTATAATAAATACTGATTTCTCTAAGTGTAGCATACCAAAAGAAATACTTACTGAAAAGGTATCTAGGCTTGCAGTCACAGCTAACAGTATTGGTGCAATAGTAACCTTTTCATCTTTTCGCGTAAATAATAGTACATGTAAGCCCATGCAAAATAATAAAATACTTGAAATCCATTGTCCCCACTCTAAGAAGAAATGCACTAAAAAGTGTCCTAATTCGAAACCTAATAACGGGAATAGCATATGCAAAGCAGCTGTCCAAACTGATAAAAAAAATCGATATCTAACATGTGGTATTAATACATATAAACCAATCACATCTATAGACGTTAATATACCTGCAAGAATCCCCTGCAAGAAAGCACTCCTTCACTCTCTAATATTTTATCATTTTATGCTCGAAAATACAGTATTATCATAATACATTTTCCTTACTGCTAAGTGTTAAAAGTCACTCCATCAATGAACAATACCTTCATTTATAGTAAAAACTTGCTACGTTTTCAACAGCTATAGATCAAGTATAAAAGTCTAAGCAGATTTTTATCCCGCATTAACGGGCAATAATTGATCTGTACTAAAAAGCGAAGCGTCAGTACTGCCTATAAAAGCCCGATTGGTGAACACTAATAATTTACGTTATCATACAAAAATAGCATGCCAGAAGTTACTTCTAGCATACTATTTTTTATAGGTATTTTATGAACGGGTATACCATTTTCCTCCGGCTGCTTTCTCAAGACGATTCATAATTGCAGCCCCTACCCCTTCAGTCGATGTAGTAGTCGCCAGAATAATTGTAGCTGTTGTTTTATCGCAAGCTCTTAGCGCATGATACAATGTCGCACCCATTTCTTCGTTACTACCGGCCTCTCCTACTGAGAAATAAAAATCAGCCTTGCTGTCAGCAAAGCTAGCTGGTGCAAGTAACGCTACTTTATGCCCTTGGTTTTGTAATTGATAGACAGCCTCATGGACTTTCTCTAAATCACAGTCAATTAATAGCACAGGAGCATTAGGTGCATAGTGTGTATATTTCATACCAGGGGCTTTTGGAGTAGCCTCTAATTTTTGCTCTATTTTTGAAGGTTGCAGTACTTGTCCAATTTTAGCCTCTAACATTTCCTTCGTAATTCCGCCTGGACGCAAAATTACTGGAGGTTCGTGTGTCACATCTAACACTGTGGATTCTAGTCCAATCCCAGTAGAGCCTCCATCTAAAATATAAGGTATGTACCCTCCCAAATCATCCTGAACATGTATTGCTTCTGTAGGACTTGGCTTTCCACTACGATTAGCACTCGGCGCAGCAAGTGGCTTTTTTAATTGTTGAAGTAAGGCAAGTGCAACTGGATGATCCGGCATACGAATGCCTACAGTCGATAGACCAGCTGTCACACTGTCCGCCAGCACATTTGGCTTAACGGGCATTACAAGTGTCAGTGGACCTGGCCAAAATAAATCCATACATTTTTTAGCTACTTCAGAAATATGCTCAATATAAAGTCCAACTTCCTCTTGCGTGCCAATGTGGACAATTAGCGGATTGTCAGAAGGACGACCTTTTGCTTCAAATATCTTTTTTACTGCCGTGTCATTTGTTGCAACAGCTCCTAGGCCATAAACCGTTTCTGTTGGAAATGCCACGACCTCACCTGCATTTAAGATATCCACAGCTTGTGTATAATTTGTCTGACTATTCACATTACTGTCCACAATCTTGCAAACGGTTTCCATCATTAAAACCTTCCTTCAATTATTCGTTTTTACTGAATTATCCACATAATGTTTATAACTTATTAAAAATTGTGCATAAGTTATCTGAATTTGTGAACAATTCATTCAAAAAAACCTTTAATCCATTCCCATATAAAAAATGTAACGTGTTCCTTCTCTTCTTCTACCTCTTCTTTTGCTTCTTCTTTCGCAGGCTCACAAATTGATGGGAATACACTACACCACCAGTTATCACCACGTGCATCACCGATTTTCACGACAATCGAATGATACAAATTTTGTGGATAAAATACAGCGTCCTTTCTCTTTGGTGGAAATAAGTTATCCCCAAGCACAACTTGTGTATCCAGCTGTGGATAATTTTCTTTTATTTGTGCTTCAATTTCTTGTTTTAATAAAAGTATTTGCTCGTTATCCACAGTTTTAGCTTTAGCACTAGCTACTACTTGTGTAAAATAGGGCTTTAAATTTTTGACAAGTTGCTCTTTTTCAAACTGATCCTGATTCGTATTGCTATTGGCAATAACGCGTATACGAAAATCATTTTCTTGCTCATGATTGATAGACGCTTTCGCAAAACCTACTAATGTTGGAATATATAAAACACATAATTGTAAAGCAATCGCAATAAATACTAATCTTGCAAAAGCTAGAATGATATTTCGTTTAGGTAATCTAATAATCTTGTATTCGTTTAACATAAAAATCCCTCCTTGCTCAACATTGTTGGCAAGAAGTAGATACTTTATACATGAATTTCACAAAAAATCATTCGAGGTTTACCATTTATATCTTTTTCTATCGTAATTGTAGCCTGTGGAAAACTATTTTTAAAGAATTGAGCTACCTGTTCCCCTTGTGTATAACCGATTTCAAGACCAATGAGCGCAGGTTTATTCATAAGGGGCGGAAGCTGCTCAGCCAACTTTCTATATAAAATAAGTCCGTCTTCTTCTGCAAAAAGAGCACTATGCGGTTCATGCTCTAGCACGGTACTCGACATCTCTTTCGCCTCATCAAAAGCAATATACGGCGGATTCGATAACACGATATCAAATTTCTCACCTGCCAGAGGTTTCGTTAAATCCCCTAATCGAAAATCAATTTCCGCTGCTAATCTTTGTGCATTTCTTTGTGCTGTTGTTAAAGCCGCTGCGGATAAATCAGTGGCAACGACTGTTAGCTCTGGACATTCTAGCTTCATAGAAATAGCAATTGCACCACTACCAGTTCCGATGTCTGCAAGCTTCACTGCTTGATCATTAAACATTTTGTTCATACGATTAATTGTTCCAAGCACTAATTCCTCGGTTTCTGGTCTAGGAATAAGTACTGACTCATCGACAATAAATGAACGGCCATAAAATTCTTCACTACCGAGGCAATACTGTACAGGTCGTCCACTCGCATGCTCTTTAATGAGTTCTTTAAATTTATCTTTTTGTTCAACTGTTAATTCATCTTGAAGATGTAACATTACCTCTGAATAGCTTGTGCCAAGTATATGCTGCATGACAATACGTGCTGCCGTTTCCTCACGATCATTATCCACTAAAAAAGAAGAAGCCCATTGAAGGGCCTCCATTACACTATTATAGGTCATCATTTAATCGCTCTAACTTTGATGCTTGCTCCTCTAAAATGAGCGCATCAATAATTTCGCCTAGTCTACCTTCGACGATTTGATCTAGTTTTTGAATCGTTAAACCAATACGGTGGTCTGTTACACGGTTTTGTGGATAATTGTATGTGCGAATACGCTCAGAGCGATCGCCTGAACCTACAGCTGATTTACGTGTGGCATCGATTTCCTTTTGTGCTTCTTGCAAATACATATCAGCAACACGAGCACGCAAAATTTTCATTGCCTTTTCACGGTTTTTAATTTGTGATCGTTCATCCTGCATCGAAACAACAACACCTGTCGGTAAGTGAGTCATACGAACAGCTGACATCGTAGTATTTACCGATTGACCACCGGCACCAGAAGATGCAAATGTATCCACTCGGATATCTTTTTCATGGATTTCAACATCCACTTCTTCTACCTCAGGTAAGCAAGCTACTGTCGCTGTCGATGTATGAATACGCCCTTGAGATTCTGTCGCAGGTACACGTTGTACACGGTGCGCACCATTTTCAAATTTAAATTTTGAATATGCACCTTGACCGTTAATCATAAAAATAACTTCTTTATAGCCGCCCATTGCGTTTGGCGTCGCTTCCATTATGTCAATTTTCCAGCCTTGTGTCTCTGCGTAACGAGAGTACATGCGGAACAAATCTCCAGCGAAAATATTCGCCTCGTCTCCACCAGCTGCTCCGCGAATCTCCATAATAACGTTTTTATTATCATTAGGATCTTTTGGAATTAATAAGATGCGTAAACGTTCTTCTAACTCTTCTTGCTGTTCTTTTAGTAGGTTGAATTCTTCTTTCACCATCTCGTGCATATCAGGATCTTTTTCATTATCTAGCATTTCACGTGTTTCAACTAATTGCTCTTTTACACTTTTATATTCACGATAAGCATCAACAGTTTCCTGGATATCTGATTGTTCTTTAGAATATTCACGTAATTTTTTACTATCATTCACAATATCGGGATCACTTAAAAGTTCCGTTAGCCTTTCATAACGATCCTCCACTGCTTGTAATCGATCGAACATGGATTTCACCTCTATTAAGTTTTTATGAAGTTTACTCTTTTATATTTGCAGAGAAACTTTAAATTTGAATTACGCTAAGCGCGTAAGAATATTTTTGAACATTTTTCATTTCCACTACTTAGTATAAGGAAATTTCCGCATGTATGCTACTTTTAATTAGTTCTATCAACTGAATCAGTTAGCATTATAGCGGCGGATGCACGTGACATTTTCGACAAACCGGATAGTAGGAATCATTTCCTCCAATTTGAATTTGATCACCTGTATAAACAGGCTTTCCACGTTCATCAACACGCAAATTCATTGTCGCCTTTTTATGACAGAACCAGCAAATCGTTTTCATTTCCTCAATTTTATCTGCATATGTAAGCATGTACTGACTGCCTTCAAATAGCTCATTTTGGAAATCATTTTTTAGACCGAAGCCCATGACTGGAATATCTAGCTCATCCACGATATTTGCCAACTGTAAAACATGCTCTTTTTTTAGAAATTGTACTTCATCAACAAGTACACAATATGGTTTTACAGTATTATTTTTTACTAGTTCAAAAATATTTGTATCATCATTAACAGGAATGGCTTGTTGACGTAAGCCTACTCGACTTGAGATAAAACCTACTTCATCTCGCGTATCAAGGCCTGATGTAAACATCATTACAGGTTTTTGTTGTTCTTCATAGTTATGCGCAACTTTTAAAATTTCTATAGATTTACCACTATTCATTGCACCATGTTTAAAATATAGCTGTGCCATTTTGTCTTCTCCCTTTCTTCATGTCGATCTAGATACTGAAAAGACTCGCATTAGGCTTTTAACTTCTTAACAGTCTCCCACCTCTATAGCTAGGGAGATGAATGCGGATTAGCTATTTTCAGCTGGTATCCACACACCTACTGAAAGAAGTTAAGCCTCCGGCGGATGTCACGGAATCGGAAAGTAGTTCTTAATAGGATGTTCTCCTAAAATCATCGGATAACGACTAACTGACCTGCATCGTGCCGCAGACGCTACGCTTTTGCATAAACATTTGCAGTCCTAAGCACAAAGCCGATTCCGGACGCAATTATACCGAGGCATAATTGTATTATACTGAAAAAAATACCTGCCAAGCACATGCTTGGCAGGTATTAAACTAACATTAGTTTTTAAGACCGTATTTTTTGTTGAAACGATCTACGCGACCATCAGTAGACGCGAATTTTTGACGGCCAGTATAGAATGGGTGACATTCGTTGCAGAACTCGACAACGATGTTTTCTTTTACTGAACCAGTTTTGAAAGAGTTACCGCAAGAGCAAGTTACTGTTGCTTCTTTGTAATCTGGATGAATTCCTTGTTTCATATTCGTTTTCTCCTCTCGCCCTGAACCATCTGGAACAGAGTATTATCGAACTGTACCTTACATAGCCCGAATATGTGTCAGCTACATATGTACACGTTGCATACTTAGCAATAGTACCATATAAAATATATATTTGACAATAGTTTTGAATGTATTAACGATTAGCTATTTAAAAAATTTAAACACTTCTCCGATTGCAGAGTCTATCATAAATGAGAAAACAATCGAAGATAAAATAACTGTTACTACTAAATAGAAAACAAAACCATAAAAACTATCAATGTTTTTAGATTTATTACTTAGCAATTTCATCATGACAAACATAGGGATAATACCAATAGCTAACGCAAATCCAATGTATATCATCGTTGTTGAATACGAGAATGATTTCAACAATCCTAATAAAATACTTAAAACCATAATAGCTATAGGTAGTGTATAATAGTTTCCTATTTTACTAATAACATTTGTAACACTTAGACTTTCCGAAAATAGTTTTGCCGTTAAAAATATAACAAAGATACTTATTGCTATTAGTAAAGAAATAAATAACGATATGTAAAAAAATACTTGAATGAAGGATGGACCAATACTTTCAAAGAAACCAAATCCTCCGGAAAAGATTTGGTTTATTAATGTGAATACTGATAATGCTGTTAATACAACATAGATAATCATACTAATAATGCTATTTTTCCAAGTAGCTTCTACATTAAAATTCGCGGATGGCATTTTTAATTGTTCTACAAAATAATTAACGTATAATTTAGATTGCTTTTTAATTAATTCAAATTGCTCATTACTTTGCGTTGTTCTCTGAGCAGTCTGCGTATATTGTGAGTTTGGTTGTTCATCACACATGCTATGCGTTGTTGCTGCTCGTTCTTGTGCAGCATCTTCCATCGGAGCTCCACATTTCCCACAAAATCTTCCGTCATCCTGTGCATGACCACATGCTAAACAGTTTTTCATATGTACACCTCATTAACTTTCTGTCTTTTCGTTTGTAAGACGCAAAGACATCTTTCTTTTTTATGTTCATAACTAGTGTACTTCCTCACTATTTTGCTTCCCGCTATTTGTGAAAAATTCCACTAATAATACCCATTAACTATATTTATTCAACCTTAGAATGAATCCTTGCAGATTTATCGGAATAAAATCTCATTTTATCGGAACAATCTTAACTTTTATCGGAATATTTTCTCGTATTATCGGAACAATCTTAGCGTTTATCGGAATAACTTCAGTTTTTAGACTAGAAAAGCGAATCCTATTTTTTTATTTTGTTCTTTGAATCGAATATTGTGGGAAGACACGTACGCCACTTTTGGTGCATCCGGCTCTAAATAAAGCTTTGCACTATTCAATGCTAGAATACCATCCGTAAAGGTACCTGCTATTGGGCATCGCCATGACCAAAAAGTGTTCGAACAACCTCCATTGGTGTTAGCTTTATAACCCCTGTATTCATACTAATGACAAATGTGATGACTATTAGTAATGCTAGCGTACCTAAAATTTTTCCACACTTAAATCTTGTACAATGAGCGTCGAGGAGTAACCAATAGCTACACGATCTATTTCAAGAACTGACATCTAATCCTTCCTTCCTTTTATTAATTTCGCCTTGGTGTCACTGCGCTGAGTGATAATAAAATGACAGATTACAACTTAGATTTGCAAGCCAAATTGCGCTGTATACAAACCATAATAAGCATTTTTTCTATCCATTAATTGCTCATGAGTACCTTCTTCTATAATTCCTTTTTTCGATACAACGACAATTCGATCAGCATCCTTTATCGTTGCTAAACGGTGTGCAATCACTAATGTTGTACGGCCAATTGCAAGCTCGTTTAAGGCTTGTTGAATGGCCTGCTCGGTTTCTGTATCCAAAGCAGATGTTGCTTCATCCAAAATCAACACTTTAGGATTTTTCAAGAATATACGTGCAATCGATAGCCTTTGCTTCTGTCCGCCTGATAATTTCACGCCACGTTCACCAATTAATGTATCCATACCATCTGGTAGAGCTTTAATGACATCTGTAAGCTGCGCTCGCTGTGCAGCAAACCAAATATCTTCCTCACTCGCATTTAAATCACCATAAGCAATGTTTTCTCGAATTGTGCCATCAAACAAAAAGACATCCTGTTGAACAATTCCTATATGTGAACGTAAAGATTGCAGCTTAAAATCTCGTATATCAATGCCATCAATTTTTATTGAACCTTCATTTACTTCATAAAAACGTGGTAATAAACTGCAGATGGTAGATTTCCCTGCACCAGATGGACCTACTAGCGCAACCGTTTCACCAGGATGTACCTGTAAATTAATATGACGTAAGGCATGATTATTTTCAGAGTAACCAAACGATACATTAGTAAATGTAATTTCTCCTCCAATTTCATCGATAGCTTTTGCCTCTGGACGATCTGCAATTTCAGGTGCTGTTTCTAGAAATTCAATGTATCTTCTAAACCCTGCCATTCCTTTCGGATAACTTTCAATAAACATATTTATTTTATTGATTGGGTTTAAAAGAATACCTGATAATAAAATAAATGCAATGAATTCACCATTTGTTAAATGGCCTTTTAAAACGAAATATGCACCTACAAATAGCGTGAATAAGGACAAAATTTTTGTGAGAATGCCTGAAATCGCTTCATTCCAAGCCATTACTTTATAGGAAAAAAGTTTTGTCATTCGAAATCTTTCATTGTTTACTTTAAAGCGTTTAATCTCATGCTCTTCATTCGTAAAGGCTTGTACAACACGAATACCACTTACATTGTTTTCAACACGTGCATTAAAATCTGCAATATCCCCAAACATTTGACGGAATGCTTTGGACATTAACTTCCCAAAAATAATCGTTAAAATTAAAATGATTGGAACAAGTAGGAAAATTAGTATTGTAAAAGTCGGATCAATGTAAAACATAACTCCGAATGTACCTACAATTGTCATTGCAGCAATAAACATATCCTCTGGTCCATGATGTGCAAGTTCACCAATGTCCATTAAATCATTCGTTAATCTTGAAACTAGGTGCCCGGTTTTATTGTTATCGAAATAACGAAAAGAAAGCTTTTGAACATGACTAAACGCTTCCCTTCTCATATTCGTCTCAATATTGATTCCTAACATATGTCCCCAATACGAAACGATAAAATGGAAAATAGAATTAAAAATATATAAAACGAATAATAATAAACTAGCCATAATAATCCACTTCAGTTCACCGTCTGGTAGAATATCATCAATCACTTTATTTAAAACGATCGGAAATGCTAATTCGATAAGGGCTACTAGTATGGCACAGGAAAAATCCAAAATAAATAATCCTTTATAGGGCTTGTAATACGAAAAAAAACGCTGTAATAACATTGAGGAAGCCTCCTATTATCAATTTCAATCATAGTGTTCTAGTAATAAGCTACCTAATCATACACAGGTAGCTCACATTTCTTTTCTACTATTTATTGCTTTTGTTGAGCCTTTGTAAACTCTACTATTTTGTCAGCCATATCTTCGGCTTGATGTAATCCAGAGAGTGGATCAGAAGCAAAATAATATTCTGGTGCTAATTCTATTGTTTTATTATTTTTGACAACATCGAGATTGTTCCAAGCGGAAGGGAATTTCTCTTCTTTATTAAAGAAATTAATAACAAAAACATAATCCCCAACATAGTCTCCTACCACTTCATAGGAAATTTCATAACGCCCACCTGTAGATTCTTTTGTATCGAAAAGCTCTTGTACCTTTTTCTGAGGCTTCATATTAAGTATTTGATAAAGTGCTCTACCACCTGACACACTTGAATTCCCTACAACCGTTGCATTTTTTTCGAATACGTCATAAATAGTAAAAGTAACTCCTTCTGGGATAACATTATTTATTTTTTCCTGTGCTCGCGCTATACGTTTCTCAAAATCTTGAACAAATGCGTTAGCTTCGTCCTGACGACCTAAATATTCTCCCATCGCTTTAATTTCATCGGTAACCGATTTATGCGCTGTTTCCGAAAATACAATAGTTGGTGCAATCTTTTCATATTTTTCTACATCTTCATTATTCCATGTAATAATTAAATCTGGCTTTAATTCTAAGATCTTTTCTAATGATGCACTCCCATCTGTACCAATATTGGAAATATCACCCTCCTTGTAATACGATTTTAAAAATGCTGCAAAGTCTAAATTTGCTGTCTTTGCTCCTACTGGAATAACATCCAACGCTAAAATTTGTCCAAGATACCAGTCTGTCACTACCCGTTCTGCTTTTACGGGAATCTCTACTTGTCGTCCACTATCATCTGTCACTGTTCTAGTCTTTACTTCTTCTGACTTAGGCTCATTCTCTTTATGTTCAACAGATTGTTTTGTATCTTCTCCACATGCTGCAAGTAAAACGAACAAACTTAGCAAAAATGGTATCTTTACATGCCTACTTATTTTTTTCATCATTATGTTATTTTCCTCATTTTCAAATTGTTTTGCTTGCGCGAGCTGATTCTTATTGTATTGAAAATGATTCTCATTTGTAATGGTGATTTCAAACAAGTTTGATGTATATTTCAGCCTAAAATTACTTGGTGCCATATTTGTTGCCTTTTTAAAAACCCGACTAAAATAATATTCATCTTCAAATCCAAGCGATATAGCTATTTCTTTTATGCCATATTGATTATCTACCAAGTAATGCTTTGCCTTTTCTATTCTCAGCTGTTGTAAATAAATTTGTGGGCCTACTTCATAACGAGCTTTAAAAATACGTAATAAATGACGTGCACTAATGTTAAGCAAATCAGCAAGTGCCTGTATGGATAAAGATTCATGTATGTTTTGCTCTATATACAGACGTGCTGCTTCTGCCCTATCAATGTCGTGCGGTTCCCCCTGCCCCTCAGCCAGTTCTCGAAAAACACGATAGACGAACTCATAAAAAGAGGCTTTCACTGATAAATGCTCTTGAATAGAGCCTGACTGCCATTTGCTGTATATATCTTGCAAAATTGTATGTAAGGCTACTGGATTTGCAGGTATACAAGAGAAAGTCGTTTGGAATGGCTGATATTGTATCTGTAAATGTTGCATAAAAGCATCCTTGTAAATGACATCCCCTTTATAGGAAATAAGGAAGTAGCTAATGCTAGTTGGTGCCGTAATATGAAGGAATTTGGACTTTCCAATATGGAAAATACTAAAGCGCTGTACATGATAAGGTTGCTCATCAATGATAATTTCTGCATCTCCTGCTGTCATGATAAGGAATGCGCTATTTTTTAAAACCTTTGTCATTCGAACATCGGTATTACTAATATAGTCAATTTGCTTTAACTGGATATTTGCATTTTGCCATAGAAGCATATAAGCATCATAGTTCATTTCCGTCTCCTTTTAAAAATAGAATTATATGGAACTATTATATTGATAATGATTCTCAATTTCAATTAATTTTAACTAAATAAAAAACCACCATCGACTATTGCTAGTCAACGGTGATTCATGTTTTATAGTAAGCCCTTACCTTTAGTAGCTTTTTTCATATCTTCATTTAATTTTTCAAAGAATTCTTCATTTGATTTTGTTGTACGTAATTTTTTCATGAAGCGCTCCGCAAAATCAGGTGCGTCCGAGAATGTTTTACGAATTGCCCATAATTTTTCAAGTTGCTCAGGCTCAAGCAGAAGCTCTTCCTTACGTGTACCTGAACGGCGGATATCAAGCGCTGGGAAAATACGACGCTCTGCTAATTGGCGATCAAGGTGAAGCTCTAAATTACCTGTTCCTTTAAATTCTTCATAAATGACCTCATCCATACGAGATCCTGTATCCACTAAAGCTGTCGCTAAAATTGTTAAGCTACCGCCTTCTTCAATATTACGTGCAGAACCAAAGAATCGTTTTGGTCTATGGAATGCAGCAGGATCAATACCGCCTGAAAGCGTACGACCGCTCGGAGGAATAACTAAGTTATACGCTCGTGCTAAACGTGTAATAGAGTCCATTAAAATAATAACATCACGCTTATGCTCAACTAAGCGGCGTGCACGTTCTAATACAATTTCTGCAACTTTCACATGATTTTCTGGAACCTCATCGAAAGTCGAGCTCACTACATCTGCATTCACAGAACGTTCGATATCAGTTACTTCCTCAGGGCGTTCGTCAATAAGTAAGACAATTAACTCTGCATCCGGATAATTTGTTGTAATAGCATTCGCGATTTCTTTTAATAATGAAGTTTTCCCTGCCTTTGGTGGTGCAACGATCAATCCACGTTGCCCAAAGCCTACAGGTGCCACTAAATCCATAATACGCGTCGATAAATTACGTTGTGTTGTTTCAAGCTTAATTTGACGATCAGGATATAAAGGCGTTAATGCTGGAAAATGCACACGTTCCTTTGCTACTTCTGGGTCTTCGCCGTTAACAGCATCCACCTGTAGTAGTCCATAATAGCGTTCGTTTTCTTTAGGTGGACGTACTTTACCAGATACCTTGTCCCCATTTCGTAAGTCAAAGCGACGAATTTGAGACGCAGAAATATAAATATCCTCTTTACTTGGTGAATAGTTAATTGGTCGAAGGAAGCCAAAGCCCTCTTGCGAAACAATTTCTAGTACACCTTCCATAAAGAAATAACCCTCTTGCTCTGAACGTGTTTTCAAAATAGCAAATATTAATTCTTTTTTCGTTAGCTTGCTATAATATGAAATTTTGTATTGGCGTGCAAGGGCGTAAAGCTCTTTTAACGTCATGTTTTCTAATTGAGCGATTGTCAATGCAGACATATGCACAACTCCAGTCTTTTTCAAAATATAATTGCTGTTTTTGGGGTTAACAAAGAAGTTTTTTTTACGATAGGCTCTGTAGTCTATTCGTACCTGTCAGCTTGAAGCAGAGCGATAGGTATTTGAATTAACTATGCAAAACAATGAAGCATAATATAGCCTTATAAAACTATGGGATGGTTGAAAATTTAGAAGAAGGTACCTAGCGCAAAAAGATGCACTAGGTATATTTTAGAAGAAATTTTTATTAATAGCTAGGTTTTTTATCAAGAGCGTGTCGACCTTCTACAAAACGCACAGTTCCAGATTTAGCTCGCATAACAACTGAATGTGTTAATGCATAAGCTCCTTTATACTGCACACCTTTTAAAAGCTCACAATCTGTTACAGCAGTCGCTGCAAAAATAGCATCGTCACCTTTAACTAGATCATCTAAATAAAGAACTTTATCTACATCTACACCCATTTTTTTACAACGTTCTAATTGTTCTTCATCTTCTGGAACTAGCTTCGCTTGGAAGTCTCCACCTAGACATTTTAATGCAACAGCTGAAATTACACCCTCCGGTGCACCACCTGTACCAAACATAATATCAATGCCAGTTTCATCAAAAGCAGTATTGATAGCTGCTCCAACGTCACCGTCTTGAATAAATTTAATACGTGCCCCAGCTTCTCGGATTTCATCAACAATTGCTTGGTGACGTGGTCGATCTAAAAGTGTAGCTACTACATCTGAAATATCTTTATTTTTAGCTTTTGCTACCTGTAATAAATTATACGTAACAGAAGCGTTAATATCTACCTTACCTGCTGCTTCCGGTCCTACTGCAATTTTCTCCATGTACATATCAGGTGCGTTTAACAGATTACCTTTATCTGCAATAGCAAGAACTGTCATTGCACCATTTGTACCCTTCGCTACAATATTTGTACCTTCTAATGGGTCAACTGCGATATCTACTTGCGGACCTCCATTACGTAGGCCAAGCTCTTCACCAATATAAAGCATTGGTGCTTCATCCATTTCGCCTTCACCAATCACTACTGTAGCATGCATTGGAATTGTATCGAACATTACGCGCATCGCTGTCGTTGCTGCATCATCTGCCTCAATTTTTAAACCGCGACCCATCCATTTCCCGGATGCGATTGCTGCTGCCTCTGTTACTCGTACTACTTCCATCGATAAACTACGTTCCATTGTCTTATTTGCCTCCCGTTATCGGCATGTTTCTTCGCCGAAACATTCAAATTACCTCTATTGTAACATAGTTAGTTCAAAACTTTTAGCTCTCATTATTCCTTTGTCTCTGCTACACGGGCCATTATTGTTTCACGTCGAATATCGGCGCCTAAATCACGTAATTTCTCAATAAGTGAGCTATAACCACGCTCAATATGATAGATATCATGAATTTCCGTTTCGCCTTCAGCTAATAGGCCTGCTAATACTAATGCGGCACCAGCACGTAGGTCTGTAGCTGTTACAGTTGAACCATGTAATTTACTAGGACCTGTAATAATAGCTGTATTTCCTTCAACGCGTGCATTGGAATTCATACGACGAAGTTCATCAATATGCTTAAATCGAGCTGTATAAATTGTATCTGTTATCTTTGAGGAACCAAATGCTTGAGACATTAAAACAGAAAGTGGTTGCTGAATATCAGTTGGGAATCCAGGATACACTAATGTTTTCACATCAACGGCTTGCAATGTGGAGAGATCCGTTTTTGGCACAAAAATACTTTCTTCACCGATTTCAATTTTCACACCCATTTCACGAAGCTTTGCAATAATAGCCTCTAAATGCAATGGGATAACATTATCAATTGTAATGCCCTCACCTAAAGCGGCAGCCATAATCATAAATGTAGCAGCTTCAATACGATCCGGAATAATCGTATGCTCCGTACCATGAAGTTCCTCTACGCCTTCAATACGGATAACACTTGTACCTGCACCTTTAATATTAGCTCCCATGTTAGTGAGAAGAGTAGCTACATCAATAATTTCCGGTTCTTTTGCTGCATTTTCAATAACCGTACGCCCTTTCGCAAGGACTGCCGCTAACATAATATTAATTGTTGCGCCAACACTGGCAACGTCTAAATATATTTTTGCGCCAATTAATTCATCAGCACGTAAATAAATTGCTCCATGCTCATTCGTGATTTTCGCACCTAATGCCTCAAAGCCTTTTATATGTTGGTCAATAGGACGTGGCCCTAAGAAACAGCCTCCTGGTAAACCAATTACAGCTTTTTTAAAGCGGCCAAGCATTGCTCCCATTAAGTAATACGAGGCACGAAGCTTTTTCACGTTGCCGTTTGGTAAAGGTAACGCAATCATTTCTGTCGGATCAATGGTCATTATGCCATCCTCAAATGAAACTTCTCCACCGATTTCCTCTAATAATGCCTTTAACGTCCATGCATCAGAAATTTCTGGTATCCCTCCAATTGTCACTGGAGAGTTCGCCAAAATTGATGCTGGAATTAAGGCGACTGCACTATTTTTTGCACCACTAACTTTTATTGTACCTTTTAGACGATTTTCGCCTGTAATTTTATAAACATCCATTTCGCGTTCTCCCTCATGATTGGAAAGTAATTTTTTCTGCAATTGGCTCACTATATAATCTTATTATTTGCCTTTTCTCTTATTCCAATCCGTTAAAAATCCTTCAATTCCTTTTTCCGTTAATGGATGATGGAAAAGTTGCTTTAACACTTTAAAAGGAGTAGTTGCAATATGTGCACCAGCAAGTGCTGCCGCTGTTACATGCTGCGGATGACGAATAGATGCAGCGATAATTTGCGTATCGATATTATGAATTGTGAAAATATCTGCAATCGTTTCAATTAGTTCTACACCGTTTTGACCTATATCATCTAGACGACCGATAAATGGTGATACATATGTAGCACCCGCACGAGCAGCCATTAATGCTTGGTTGGCACTGAAGATTAATGTTACGTTCGTTTTAATACCTTTGTCTGCAAAGAAGCGACATGCTTCTAATCCAGCTGGCGTCATTGGCAATTTAACTGTAATATTCGGAGCAATTTCAGCCAATTCTAAGCCTTCTTTAATCATACCTTCCGCATCTAGAGCAATTACTTCCCCACTCACTGAGCCATCTACAAGCTCTGTGATTTCACGCAGTCGATCATGGAAAGAAACGTTCTCTTCTTTAGCAACTAACGATGGGTTTGTCGTAACACCTGATAAAATACCCCATGCGTGTGCTTCTTTAATCTCTTCAAAGTTTGCTGTATCAATGAAAAATTTCATTATATTCCCTCCTGATCATTGTTTGGCTTATTACCATAACGTAGGGTTGATTTCGTTCCATCTGATCACTTACCTATGGCCGTTCAGTTGAATTGAAAATCAACTACTATACATTACATTCGTTTTCACCTAAATGCCATCCCCAACTTTTGGTGATGGACTTTATATTTACTTTTTCAACGAGTAAAGACCCACTGAAATAAAGGAACTCACCACGTCCTGTGGCAATTTATATGCGTGAAAGCGTAGCGTCAGCACTACACTTTTGCGCGCAATAAATATTTGTTAGCCTAAAGCCTCCGGCAAAATTCATTGGAATTTATACGAGGCATTATTGATATTATTTTCGCCAAAAATTTATCATTTCAAAAACAAGAGAAGGTCGATAACAGCATCAACACTTCTCTTATTTGTGTATTCATCTGTGCTTTTGTAGTATTTTAGATACAAAAATTATGCTTTTTGCGCACTACCAAATTCACGAATTTTCCCGATAACTGTTGATTTAATCGCTTCACGTGCTGGAGCAAGGAATTTACGAGGGTCATAAACAACTTTATCATTATCAAGAACTTCACGGATTACTTTCGTAGCAGCAATTTGATTTTCAGTATTGACGTTAATTTTTGCTGTACCTAATGAAATCGAGCGTTGGATATCTTTTGTTGGGATTCCTGTACCACCATGTAATACTAATGGTAAATCTGCTAATTTAGAGATTTCTTCCATTTCTTTAAAACCTAAATTTGGTTCTCCTTTATAAGGACCATGTACAGAGCCAAGTGCTGGTGCTAAGCAATCGATATCTGTTAGCTCAACCATTTTACGGCATTCCTCTGGATCAGCGTACATAATACCACCGATAACGCCATCCTCGTCGCCACCTACCGTGCCAAGCTCTGCTTCAACAGAAACACCTTTCGCATGAGCGTACTCAACTACTTTTGAAGTAGTCGCAACATTTTCCTCAAATGGATGATGAGAAGCATCAATCATAACCGATGTAAATCCTGCATCAATTGCTTCTTTACATTTTTCAAAGCTTGAACCATGGTCAAGATGAATAGCTACAGGTACTGTAGTGCCATAAGATTCCATCAAACCTTTTACCATGTGTACAACGGAGATGAATCCGCCCATATATTTACCTGCGCCTTCAGAAACGCCTAGAATTACTGGAGATTTTTCTTCTTCTGCTGCTTGTAAAATTGCTTGAGTCCACTCAAGGTTGTTGATGTTGAACTGACCAACCGCATAACCTTCTGCTTTTGCTTTAATTAACATCTCTTTCATAGATACTAATGCCATACTAAAAATCCTCCTCTTAGGACTATTCTTTTACATAGATATGCTATTTAATCATAGCAAAAACAAAGTAACCTGAAAAGCATTTCAGGTTACTTTGTTTTCTGCACGTAAGCGGAGTGGAACGCAGCGGCAGTGCAACCGCAGTGCAGTGCAACGTAGCGACAGCGTTTTGTTTTCTGCACGTAAGCGAATGTTATGGTGATGAGTTATATATTTTGGCAGCTAGTGAATATAAAACGGTAGAAAATTACTAATAATCTTATAACAATCATGAAAAACAGGCGGTGTTGACCACTGCCTGTTTTTCTATACTTTTAATGTTTTATTTACTTCATCTCGCACTTCAAAAATATCAAAAGGCTTAGTAAAATATCGGATTGCTCCTAAATCTAATGCCTCCTGTACAACGTCCAATTCACCATATGCAGTCATCATGAATACTGGAAGTTGTGGCCACTTCTCTTTTAAGCGCTTTAAAATTTCTATGCCATCCATCCCTGGAATTTTCATGTCTAATAGGACACAATCCATTTCCTCCTCAGCATATTTCAGCGCTTCCATACCATTTGCAGCTAAATATGTAACATAACCTTCTTTTTTCAACACTTCATTTAAAAGCAAACGAATTCCTGGTTGATCATCGACAATTAGTAATCGTTTCACATTTCATTCCGCCCTTTTTGAGTTATTATTCTTACACAAAACTTCCTATATTATGTATTATTCTCCTTTAACCTCTTAATACCTTCTAGTATTATAAATTATCTGCTTTTGCTTTATGCTCTTATCATACCTATAATATTGATTGAGGTGGGATCATGTCAAAAATTCTAACAACACAATTAAGTGGATTATTACAAAGAATAACACAAACTGAAGAGGAAGCTATTGAAGAAACAGCACGATTACTTGCACAAGCGGGTATTGGTGAAGGCAATGTCTATTTCGCCTGTTTTGGCGAAATGCAAGTTGTCGAATTAAATGCATGCCAAGCTGTTGAACGTTTTACCAAGTTAGTCCCTTGGACAAAAGATACAGTGATCACAGAAGCTGATCGAGTATGCATTTTTACACGTAGTGCACACGATGAGGATGCATTAGCCTTAGCACAGCAATTAAATAATCAGTTTATTCCATTTGCAGCAGTTGCTAGCGAAGTCGATAACTCTGAAAATCCACTAGCAGATTTAGCGTATACGTATATTTCAACACGCATGCGCGGTGGTTTATTACCGAACGATTTAGGCAAGCGCATAGTCGTGCCACATGCTATAGCTGCCCTTTTTGTTTATGAAGCAGTAAAAATTGCGTATGATGAAATGCTTGGCCTTGATGACGAAGAGCTGTAAAGAATCTAACATTACAGAAATACTTTGAAGATTTATCGAAACAAAATCGCTCTTTATCGAAACTATTTGAGCTTTTATCAAAACAAAATTTCATTTTATCGAAACATTTTGGACTTTTATCGAGAAACAAGTTCTTTTTATCAAAAAAAGAGTTGTCTCAGCACTTGAGACAACTCTTTTTTCATTATTTGAATGTTGCTCCGATAAAATCACGGAACAATGGCTGTGGACGGTTTGGTCGTGATACCAACTCAGGGTGGAATTGACATGCTACGAAGAAATTATTTTCTGGTAATTCGATAATTTCCACTAATTTACCGTCAGGACTTGTACCTGAGAAGACAAGGCCTTCAGCTTCCATCGCTTCACGATACTCATTGTTAAATTCATAACGATGGCGGTGACGTTCATAAACAAGCTCTTGACCATAAGCTTGGATCGCCTTTGAGCCTTCTTTTAACTTACATGGATATAACCCTAAACGTAATGTACCACCGATGTCTACACTGTCGTTTTGATCTGGTAGGAAATCGATAATCGGATATTCTGTATTTGGATCAAGCTCTGTTGAATGCGCTCCTTGTAAACCAAGTACGTTACGAGCAAATTCCACTGTTGCAAGTTGCATACCTAGGCAAATACCTAAGAATGGTACATTATTTTCACGAGCATATTGTGTCGCAAAAATTTTACCTTCAACTCCACGATCACCGAAGCCACCTGGAACTAAAATGGCGTCAGCACCTTTTAATAGCGAAACAACATTGTCAGCATCCACGTGTTCTGCATTGATCCAGTCAATCTCAATATCAGAATTATATGCATAGCCTGCATGCTTTAATGCCTCTACAACGGAAATGTAAGCATCTTGTAGTTCTACATATTTACCTACTAATGCTACTTTTCGTTTATTTGGTAAGCTCTTCACTTTTGCTACAAGCTCGCGCCATTCTTCCATATCCGCCTCTGGTGCTTCAATGCCGAAATGGTCAAGCACGATATCATCGATATCTTGAGCATGAAGGTTTAGTGGTACTTCATATAAATGTTCTGCATCGCGAGATTCGATAATTTCGTGTGGCTGAACATCACAGAATAAAGCTAATTTTTCTTTCATATCCTGTGGCACTTCTTGCTCTGTACGTACAACGATAATATTTGGTTGAATACCTAAAGAACGTAATTCTTTTACAGAATGCTGAGTTGGTTTTGTTTTTAGCTCACCCGCAGCTTTAATATAAGGAATAAGCGTACAGTGAACATACATCACATTGTTATGACCTAAATTCGTTTTCATTTGGCGAATTGCTTCAAGGAATGGTAATGACTCAATATCCCCAACTGTTCCGCCTACTTCTGTAATAACTACGTCCGCATTTGTTTCGCGACCAGCTCGTTGAATACGATCTTTGATTTCATTTGTAATATGAGGAATTACTTGTACTGTTCCACCGTTGTAATCACCGCGGCGTTCTTTTTGTAATACAGACTGATAAACACGCCCTGATGTTACTGTAGAATGTTTTCCTAGGTTAATATCTATGAAACGTTCGTAGTGACCTAAGTCTAAGTCAGCTTCTGCGCCATCATCTGTTACGAAAACCTCACCATGCTGATAAGGACTCATTGTACCTGGGTCAATATTGATATATGGGTCAAATTTTTGAATCGTTACTTCTAATCCACGATTTTTTAATAAACGACCTAGAGATGCTGCTACAATCCCTTTTCCAAGTGAAGACACAACCCCACCTGTTACAAAAATATACTTCGTCATGAAAAAATTCCTCCTTATATTGTTCTAGAAATTACTAGTAAGAAAAGTGCATTCACGTCCTAAGCTAAGTAATCTTGAGCATTGGTGCAAATGTCTCTACGGCCTAAGAAATTGATATTTCTTATCCCTAAAATAAGAAAAGCCGAGAATGCCTACAAAATTGTAGTCGATTCGAAGCTGTAATCGTTTCTATCTCTTTTCTACTTTCCTTTTAAAAATTTCATCCTAACATATACGCAGTCACCGATTATTATACATCATGAATAATTTAGAGCATTTATATTCATTCCGTAGCTATAAACATGGGAGAACTTGACTGAATATAGTTAAAAAAATAAAAAAACGCTCCTCCTGCATAGGTTTGCAGGGGGAGCGTATTACATACACGGTCTTTCTCCTTTAATTAAGGAGCCCAAGTAAAAGATTAAACGGAACCGCGATAGAAGTCAAGATTTTTTACTACAAGGATAAAAGAAAGAAAATTTCAAAGAGTAATTATCATCAATTATGGCTCGGCATAATCGGGTCCGGAATCAGCTTATTTCAGAAGTTGTTTGCTGAAATAAGTTAGATTTCATCCTCTTCTTCAAATTCTTCTTCATCTTCTTCAGTAAAGTCCTCGTCGATTTCTTCATCGATGTCCTCTAGATCTTCTTCATCAAAATCGATATCTTCTTTATCATCTTCTTCATCAAGATCATCTTCATCTTCAACGAATTCTTCATAATCTTCATCGAAGTCAATATCTTCTTCATCTAGATCTTCATCTAAATCATCTTCATCTTCAACGGCTGCTTTAGATTTTTTCTTATGAGTTTTAACAGAAGGAGCTGTTTCTTCTTCAATCTGTTCAACTTTATACCATTCACGTAAGCCCCAGCCAGTTTCCTGATTAAATAAGAAGCGACCATCTACATTCATATCTGTGTAAAATTGTAGCAGGCGAGCTTTCATTTCTTCATCACTATAGCCTACAAGCTCTTGAATAATTGTTAATAAGTCATTAAAAGACATTGAGGCACGTTTTTCATTTAAAATTGCGTACGCTAAGTTAATTAACGATTCTTCCGTTAATTGTTCTTTTGTCATTTCACGAAAATTCATTCGTGCACTTCCTTTCCCTCATCACAATGGACGTTTTAAAATTTATATAGCTTTATTGTCGGAGCGCAGCAAAAAAGGCCGCACAAAAGTAACTTTCCATATCATAAGCATAATACCCATTATATACAAAGTTTTATCCTCTTTGCTAGCTTCAATTACTGTTTTTTATATCACGCATTTTTTTTATCCCTAAGTAAAACATATAGACCGATAATATTAGTAAAGGAACAGCGCCAAATTGCTTATCATACAGGAAAATAACTCCTACCACCAAAGCTAAAATAATGATGTAGTTAATAGCTGATTTCATCATTCTACTGCGCCTCCCCTTTTTTTACATTTCTTATTATAACGGAAATAAAAAGAAGTGCCTAATCCTAGGACTAGACACTTAAAACTTCACAAACATTTTGCACAAAATAGAATAAATGTTAAACAATAAGAAAATTTACATGTTTATCAATTACATATTACGACGATATTGTCCACCAACCTCATATAAAGCATTTGTGATCTGCCCTAAGCTAGCGACTTTTACGGTTTCCATTAGCTCCGCGAAAATATTACCGTTGTTGACAGCTACTTGTTGTAAACGAGCAAGGGCCGCTTCGTTCTTACCTTCATGTTGCTTCCAAAAGGCATGTAAATTTTGAATTTGCGTCTCTTTTTCTTCCGTCGATGCACGCGCAATTTCCATATTGTTAATTTCATCTTCTGAAGGTGGATTCGGATTTAAGTAAGTGTTCACACCAATGATTGGTAACTCACCTGAATGTTTTAGCATCTCGTAGTACATGGATTCCTCTTGAATTTTACCACGTTGATATTGTGTTTCCATTGCACCTAGGACGCCACCACGATCATTGATACGATCAAACTCTTCAAGTACCGCTTCTTCTACAAGGTCTGTTAACTCTTCTACGATAAACGCCCCTTGTAATGGATTTTCGTTTTTCGCTAAGCCATGTTCCTTCGTAATAATCATTTGAATAGCCATTGCACGACGTACAGATTCTTCCGTAGGCGTTGTAATTGCCTCATCATATGCATTTGTATGCAATGAATTACAGTTATCCTGTAATGCCATTAACGCCTGTAATGTTGTGCGGATATCATTAAAATCAATCTCCTGTGCATGCAAACTGCGTCCAGATGTTTGGATATGATATTTTAATTTTTGTGCTCGTTCATTGGCGCCGTACTTATCACGCATTACAATTGCCCAAATACGACGGGCTACACGTCCAATAACCGTGTACTCTGGATCGAGTCCGTTAGAGAAAAAGAATGATAGATTTGGTGCAAAGTCGTCAATATTCATGCCTCGACTTAAATAATATTCCACATACGTAAAGCCATTTGCTAATGTGAAGGCCAATTGGGATATTGGGTTCGCACCAGCCTCGGCAATGTGGTACCCAGAAATAGATACTGAGTAATAATTACGAACTTTATGATCGATAAAGTATTGCTGAATATCTCCCATCATTCGTAACGCAAACTCTGTTGAGAAAATACATGTATTTTGCCCTTGGTCTTCTTTTAAAATATCCGCTTGCACGGTTCCACGTACAACCTGTAATGTTTTCTCCCGTGTCTCTGTAAATTCTTCAACTGTCAATGGTCGACCAAGTTCTTCCTCACGTAGTTTCACTTGCTGATCAATAGCCGTATTCATGAACATTGCCAAAATAACCGGTGCTGGACCGTTAATTGTCATTGATACTGAAGTCGATGGTGCACATAAATCAAAGCCTGCATAAAGCTTTTTCATATCCTCTAACGTACAAATTGATACACCCGATTCTCCAACCTTTCCATAAATATCTGGTCGGTAATCTGGATCCTCTCCGTATAACGTTACCGAATCAAATGCTGTTGATAAACGTTTTGCATCATCATCCTTCGATAAATAATGGAATCGTTTATTCGTACGCTCAGGCGTTCCTTCTCCAGCAAATTGTCGCTTCGGATCTTCACCTTCACGTTTAAATTGGAATACCCCCGCTGTATACGGAAATTCACCAGGTACATTTTCTCTATAAACCCAGCGTAAAATTTCACCATAATCTACGAATTTCGGCAAAGCAACTTTAGGTATTTTTGTACCTGAGAGGCTTGTTGTCTTTAAAATTGTTCGAATTTCTTTATCACGAACTTTCGTGACAAATTCGTCTCCTGCATACGCTTCTTTTAAAGCATGCCAATTGTCTAAAATACGTTTAGATTCAGCCGTTAATTCATCTCTAACGCCTTCTGCTAAAGAAGTGAGAGATGCAATAAGTGCATCATTTGGCGCTTTTTCCTTAACCGCTGCAATAGCTCCCTCTAATTGGAATAGACGACGAGCAAATTCTACCTGTTGCTCTGATTTTTTATGATAGCCACGCACAGTATCTGTCAGTTCTCGTAAATAATAACGACGATCGTTCGGAATGATAACATCTTGCTTTTGAGTTTTTGCAAATTGCTCATATCCCGTTTCCCAATTACTTCCTGTCTTCGAATTAATGATATTTATTAATGCAGCAAATAAAGCATTCGTTCCTTTATCATTAAATTGACTGGCAATCGTACCGTACACAGGCATATTATCAAGTGATTCATCCCAAAGTTCTCGTGAACGTTGATATTGCTTCTGCACTTGACGTAGCGCATCCTCTGAGCCTTTGCGTTCAAATTTATTGATGGCGATTACATCCGCAAAATCAATCATGTCAATTTTTTCAAGCTGAGTTGGAGCACCAAACTCACTTGTCATCACGTACATGGAAAGATCCGTGTATTTTGTAATTTCCGCATCACCTTGACCAATACCACTTGTTTCTACAATGATTAAATCATAGTCCGCGACACGCACTACGTCTAGCACGTCCCCAATAGAAGCAGTAAGCTCTGTACGAGATCCACGTGTTGCTAAACTACGCATGTATACTCGATTATTAAAAATCGCATTCATACGAATTCGGTCACCAAGTAAAGCGCCACCTGTTTTTTGCTTTGTTGGATCGACAGAAAGAATAGCTACGCGTTTATCCGGAAACTCCTTTAAGAAACGACGAATTAATTCATCCGTTAAGGAAGATTTTCCCGCACCACCTGTTCCTGTAATACCTAATACAGGTGTTCCTTTTGAACGTTTGCGAGCTTCTTCTAGCATCTTTTTCGTTTCTTCATCATCATTGGACTCAGCAGCAGTTATTAAATTTGCTAATATTTCTGGCGTTTCTGGTGTTAAGGCATCCAACTTTTCTTGATAGTTACCTGTAGCGGTTGGGAAATCAGTCCCTTTAATTTTTTCATTAATCATCCCTTGTAATCCTAAAACGCGACCATCCTCTGGCGAGAAAATCCCTGCAATCCCGTAAGCGTGTAGCTCTTTAATTTCACGTGGTAAAATAACACCACCGCCGCCACCATAAATTTTAATATGTGGTGCTCCTTTTTCACGTAGCAAATCATACATATATTTAAAGTATTCCATATGCCCGCCTTGATAAGAAGATACTGCAATGCCTTGTGCATCCTCTTGAATCGCAGCATTTACGACTTCTTCTACGGAGCGGTTATGTCCTAAATGGATTACTTCTACACCACTGGATTGTAAAATACGTCGCATAATGTTAACCGAAGCATCATGTCCATCAAAAAGACTAGATGCTGTTACAAAACGTACGTGATTTTTTGGACGATATACTTCTACCTTTGTCATATGAAATCCCCACTTTCTCCCCTTAATCAATTACACCTTTGTGTTATAGAGCATAATGCATAAAAAAAATCGGTAATTGCAATGTCGCACTATGCAATTACCGACAACCCCTTTACAAAAACTTATTAGAACCCCTTTATGCCTGAAATAAACAATGTTATTTGCATTTCAATAAATTCGTCAATAGAGTGCTGACGATGGAGCGCCCATTTACGGAATGCCCAGCTTTGTCCAGAAACGACTAAGTTATTTGCTGCCAAGTGAATTTGTTGATCCGTCATCGTTATTTCACCTGATTGCACACAGCGTTGTAGTAATCGCTCAAAAGTACCAACCATTTCAAACTCTTTACTAAATACATAGCGTTGTGCTTCTTTTGATAATGATTTAGTTTCCTGATACATGATTGTCAGCTCATCAACCATACTATCAATTTGCAAGAAATACTCTCGAATCATTTCCTTTAACTCTTCTATAGTTCCTGCCTTAATCTCATAACTAGAAAGTCGCTCCATCGCATGGTGATAAATACTATCACATACAAGATATAGGACATCTTCCTTAGTACGAATATATTCATATAATGTTCCGATACTAAAGCCTGCAGCTTTTGCGATTTCTCTCGTGGTAGCACGATGAAAACCTTTTTCTTTAAATAATTTAATGGCTCCCTCTATCATTTGTTCTCGACGAATGGCGATGAGATTTTCATCTTTAACCGTCGACTGTACTTCGGGTCTTTTATCTCTTCCTGTCATACGTTATTTTGTCAACATACGAGAGATAACAAGCCGTTGAATCTCTTGTGTACCTTCATAAATTTGTGTGATTTTTGCATCACGCATGAAGCGCTCAACAGGATAATCTTTCGTATATCCATACCCACCAAAGACTTGAACCGCCTCAGTCGTTACATTCATCGCAGTATCGCCAGCCATTAATTTTGCCATTGCAGATGCTTTACCATAAGGTAGACCATTTGATTCCAACCAAGCCGCTTGGTATGTAAGCAGTCGAGATGCTTCAATTTGAGTTGCCATATCCGCTAGTTTAAAGGAGACACCTTGGTTAGCAGTAATCGGTTTACCAAATTGCACGCGCTCTTTACCGTATTCAACCGCTGCATCCAATGCGCCTTGTGCAATCCCTACAGCTTGTGCCGCAATACCATTCCGTCCTCCATCAAGTGTTGTCATCGCAATTTTAAAGCCTTCTCCCTCAGCTCCAAGCATGTTTTCTTTCGGAACGCGACAGTTATCAAAAATAATTTCAGTTGTAGGAGATGAACGAATTCCTAGTTTTTTCTCCTTCTTCCCTACCGAGAAACCTTCAAAGCCAGCTTCAACGATAAAAGCAGTTGTGCCATGTTTAGCTTCTGGATCTGTTACTGCAAATACAACATATGTATCTGCTACTCCACCATTGGTAATGAAAATTTTCGAGCCGTTTAAAATATAATCATCGCCATCACGTTTTGCATATGTTCTCATGCCACCAGCATCAGAGCCTGATCCTGGTTCTGTTAAACCATATGCACCTATATGTTTACCTTCTGCCATTGGACGAAGATATTTTTGTTTTTGTTCTTCTGTACCGAATTTAAAAATCGGCCAACCAGCAAGTGAAGTATGTGCTGATAACGTTACCCCTGTTGAAGCACATACACGTGATAATTCTTCTACAGCAATGACATATGCAAGATAATCAAAGCCTGCACCACCGTATTCTTCTGGCCATGGAATACCTGTTAACCCTAGCTCCGCCATTTTATCGAAAATTGCACGGTCAAATTCTTCGTTCTCATCACGTTCAGCTGCTGTTGGTGCTACTTCATTAATAGCAAAATCACGAATCATTTCGCGTAATTGCTCATGCTCTTCTGATAATTGAAAGTTCATTGTCCATTTCCCCTTTTTCGTTAGACTCTATTTGTGCTATATTGTTGATTTCAATTTTTGATCATGTTCCTGCTATATTGCTTCGAGAAAACTGAGCAAATCTTTTGGTTACCTGATCCGTTCATTGAGGTAACTGAGCGATTCATTGCATGACCTGACCAGTTTTCAGGTTACACGAGCGTTTTATGTTAGCAATCGACATTATCCTGGGAAAATCAACAATGCAACAAACCTTATTTCAGTAAATGTTTACTAATGACTAGCTTTTGAATTTCACTTGTACCCTCGTATATTTCTGTCACTTTTGCATCTCGGAAATAACGCTCTACTGGATAATCTTTTGTATAGCCATAACCACCAAAAATCTGTATAGCTTCTAGCGCTGTTTGCACTGCTGTACGAGAGGCAAAAAGTTTTGCCATCGAGGCCTCCGCTCCACACGGTAACCCTTTTGTGCGTAAATCCGCAGCCCGATAGACTAATAATTTCACTGCTTCCACAGCAGTCGCCATATCAGCAAGCTTGAAGCCAACACCTTGTTGCGCTGCAATAGGCTTTCCAAATTGAACACGTTCTTTGGCATATGCAGTGGCTGCCTCTAGCGCTGCTTCAGCAATACCTAGAGCTTGTGCTGCGATTCCAATACGTCCAACATCTAAATTGGCCATTGCGATTTTAAAGCCTTCCCCTTCCTCCCCAAGAAGGTTTGCGGCTGGAATGCGACAGTTGTCGAATGTAAGTTGAACTGTACGTGAGCCGTGTAAGCCCATTTTTTGTTCATCTTTTCCTACGATTAAGCCCGAAGTTCCTTTTTCAACAATAAAGGCTGAAATACCACGTGTTTTTTCAGTAGGATTCGTTGAGGCAAAGACAATATAAACATCCGCTTCTCCACCATTTGTAATAAACACCTTGGAGCCGTTGATGACATATTCATCTCCATCTCGCACCGCTTTGGATTGTAAAGAGCCAGCATCTGAACCAGCGCTAGGCTCCGTTAAACAAAATGCCCCTAAATATTCACCTGCAGCAAGCTTTGGAACATAACGTTTCTTTTGTTCATCGTTGCCGAAATAAATAATGGGATTTGTTCCTACCGAAGTATGCACAGATAAAATAACCCCCATTACTGCGCTCACCTTCGATAGTTCATTGATAGCAATTATGTACGATGTAAAATCCATCGCTGAGCCGCCTAATTCCTCAGGCGCCGTAATCCCCATTAAACCTAATTCCCCCATTTGTGTAAGGAGCTTACGCGGAAATTCTCCTGCCTCCATTCGTTCAACCCACGGTTCGATTTTATCCTGAGCGAAATTTCGAACCATATCACGCATCATTATTTGTTCATCTGTAAATTGTAAATGCATCTATAATGTCACCCCTGTATGTTGTCCCGTAGCATTACACTTCGTTTTGAATCACCCCATCCCCATAGGATTATTCGTAAACGTAAAAGCCTCTTCCAGATTTTTTACCTAGCCATCCTGCTGCCACATATTTACGAAGCAATGGACAAGGTCTGTATTTACTATCACCTAAGCCCTCATGTAAAATCTCCATGATAGATAAACATGTATCAAGACCAATGAAATCTGCTAATGTTAATGGCCCCATCGGATGATTCATTCCAAGCTTCATTACATCATCAATAGCTTCTTTCGATGCTACACCCTCATACAATGCGTAGATCGCTTCATTAATCATTGGTAATAAAATACGATTCGAAATAAAGCCCGGGAAGTCATTTACCTCCACTGGCGTTTTCGATAATGTTACTGTCATGTCTTCAACCGCTTTGTAGACTTCATCACTTGTAGCTAACCCTCTAATAATTTCTACTAGCTTCATAACAGGTACCGGATTCATAAAGTGCATACCAATTACTTGCTCTGGACGATTTGTTACAGCTGCAATTTCCGTAATTGGTAAAGACGATGTATTCGTAGCTAAAATGGCATGTGCCGGTGCAATCTGATCAATTTGCTTAAAGATGGATTGCTTTACTTCCATATTTTCCACTGCTGCCTCGATGATAATATCTACATCACTAGCATCCTGTAAATCTAGTGACATATTAATACGACCTAGAATAGCTGCTTTCTCTTCCTCAGTTTTACGACCCTTTTCGACATCACGTGTCAGGTTTTTCGTAATGACGCCCAAACCACGTTCGAAAAATTCTTGCTTCATGTCGTTCAGTTTGACATCATAACCAGCTTGTGCACAAACTTGTGCAATGCCGGAGCCCATTTGCCCAGCACCAATAACCATTACTTTTTGAATTCCCATCATTCATGTCCCCCTGTTTTCGGTACTTCAATCATAATTGCATCGCCTTGCCCTCCACCTGAGCAGATAGCCGCAATTCCGATACCACCGCCACGGCGCTTTAATTCATGAGCAAGTGTTAAAATAATGCGTGCGCCAGATGCTCCGATTGGATGACCTAGTGCCACTGCACCACCGTTAACATTGACCTTTTCAGCATCTAAATCCGCCAACTGCTTGCTGACAAGAGCTACAGCTGCAAATGCTTCATTGATTTCGATCAAATCAATGTCAGCTAATGATTTCCCCGTCTTTTTCAGTAATTTGTTAATGACAAGCCCTGGTGTTTGTGGAAAGTTCTCTGGCTCAATAGCAAGCTCTTCATGGCCGATAATCACCGCAAGTGGCTCTCTGCCTTCACGAGTTGCACGTTCCTCACTCATTACTACTAGGGCACATGCACCATCGTTAACGCCAGGTGCATTACCTGCTGTAATTGTTCCATCCTTGTCAAAGGCTGGCTTGAGTTTTGCAAGTACCTCCATTGATGTACCGGGTCTTGGTGCCTCGTCTGTATCGACTTGAAGCGGTTCTCCCTTACGTTGTGGAATTTCCGCAGGCACGATTTCTTCAGCAAAGTAACCTTTTTCAATTGCTGCAAGTGCACGTTCATGACTGCGAACTGACCAAGCATCCTGCTCCTCACGGCTTAACGAATATTCTTTCGCCGTTGTATTACCGTAGCTTCCCATATGTGGCCTTGCCTTATTAAAGGCACATGTTAAGCCATCATATAGCATGCCATCCACCATTGTTGAGTCGCCCATGCGTAAACCTGTTCGACCATTTTGTAGATAATACGGTGCATTGGACATGGACTCCATACCACCAGCGATTATTACTTCTTCGTCCCCTAATCGAATTAGCTGATCTGCTAGTGTTACAGCACGCATCCCTGACGCACAAACCTTGTTAATCGTTTCTGTTTTCACTGCTATTGGTAAATTTGCTTTGATCGCAGCCTGCCTTGAAGGAATTTGGCCCTGTCCCCCTTGTAAAACGGAGCCTAAAATTACTTCATTCACTTCGTCAGGCGAGATATTCGCTTTCTCTAGTGCCCCTTTTATGGCGATTGCACCTAAGTCACTTGCACTTAATGCTGATAGTGAACCTCCAAACTTACCAAATGCAGTTCTTGCTCCTGCTAAAATTACAGCTCTATTCAAGTAAAACACCCCTTTTGTTTTACGTTTCAGAAGAAGGATTAGAGCTTCTACGTTGACTGAACGCTCGCTCGACCCCTAGCTATGAAAAATGGGAGTTTATAGTTCAACTCCCATCTCCATTTAATCTTATTCTACAAAACAATTATTTATTGTGCAATTTATATTTTTCAGATAACTAAAATATTTCTGCAATAAACATCATTTTTCTGCGTTAGTTTCCGCATTCTCGTTTTGTTCGGCACTGTCCACAGAAGCTACTACTTCCTCAGCCATTACATCTGCTGCTTCTTCAACAGCTTTCACTTTTTCACCAAATACAGAACGCTCTAATAGTTCTGCAACATCGAATGTACCGATTGAATCCTCAACCTCTTTTGCCTTTGTTCCATCCTCTAGCATCGTTAAGCAGTAAGGACATCCAGAAGAGATAACAGATGCATCAGTTGCTAAAGCTTGTTCTGTTCGTGCTACGTTAATACGATTGCCGACATGCTCTTCCATCCACATTAAACCGCCACCTGCGCCACAGCACATTGCTGTTTCACGATTACGCTCCATTTCCACAAGCTTAACACCTGGGATGCCACGTAATATCTCGCGTGGTGCATCATATACATCGTTATAACGACCTAAATAACAAGAATCGTGGAAAACAATCGTTTCATGAACTTCGTAATTTAACGCCAGGCGATTTTCTTCAATCAATTGATTCAATAGTTCTGTATGGTGGTAGACCTCGCCTTTCCAGCCAAAGTCTTGGTATTCATTTTTAAAGATATTGTAAGCGTGCGGGTCAATCGTAACGATTTTCTTCACGTCGTTTTTCTCAAATTCATCAATATTTGCTGTTGCCAGCTCTTGGAATAAAAATTCATTTCCTAAACGACGAGGAGTGTCCCCTGAGTTTTTCTCTTTATTTCCTAAAATTGCAAACTTCACGCCCGCCTCGTTTAATAAACGACAGAAAGCTAATGCAATTTTTTGCGAGCGGTTATCAAATGCCCCCATGGAGCCTACCCAGAATAAATACTCCATTTCCTCGCCTGATTTTTTCAGCTCTTTCACTGTTGGAATATGAATTGTTGGATCAAGATCACGCCAATTTTCTTTTTCTTTACGATTTAAGCCCCAAGGATTGCCTTGACGCTCGATATTTGTCATCGCGCGTTGAGCATCAGGGTTCACTTTTCCTTCAGTCATCGTTAAGTAACGACGTAAATCAATAATTTTATCGACATGCTCGTTCATAACAGGACATTGATCTTCACAGTTACGGCAAGTTGTACATGCCCAAATCTCAGATTCTGTAATAACATCGCCAATTAAAGAAGGGCTGTAAATATCTTCAATGACTGCCCCCTCAGCACCAGCTGCCATCGCTAGCTGATTCCCCTTTGTATTAGCAAAGAATTGATAAGGAACCCATGGCTTTTGCTTTGTTACAACAGCACCTGTAAATGTTAAATGATCACGAAGCTTCACGATTAAATCCATCGGTGACAGCATTTTCCCTGTTCCCGATGCTGGACACATATTTGTACAGCGTCCGCACTCTACACAGGAATATAAATCTAACATTTGTTTTTGTGTAAAATCTTGAATACGTCCAACACCAATTGCCGGAATATCCTCTTCATCTTCAGCATTTTCTAATGCCTCAAAGTCAATCGGTGTTAAAGTACCTGTACGATCTAAACGATTCATGTACACATTAATCGGGCTTACAATCAAGTGGAAGTGCTTCGATTGTGGTACATACACTAAGAATGTCAAAAGAATTAATAAGTGTGCCCACCACATTACATAGAACACAGCAGCCGCTGCTGATACTGGTAAGAAACTAAAAATAGCAGCAATGCCAGAAGCAACTGGCTCTGTATAAGTTAGTCCTTCACCATGCCAAATTATTCCCATACCATTTGCAAGTAATGTGGATACCATTAACCCACCAATGAAAATTAAGACAAGACCATTTTTCCAGCCTCGTTTTAGACGTACTAGCTTTTCTACATAGCGTCGGTAAAATGCCCACACAACCGCCACTAAAATCATTAATACCACAAGCTCTTGGAAAAATGTAAACACACTGTAGAAAACACCAAGCGGTAAATGTGATCCAGGTGCTAACCCCTTCCAAATTAAATCAATGGCACCTAGCTGCACCATCAAAAATCCATAGAAGAACATGACATGAATTAAACCACTCTTTGGATCTTTTAATAGCTTGTTTTGGCCAAGTACATTGACCATAAGATAACGAACTCGTTCTTTAACACTTTCATCAAATTCTATCTTTTTCCCCAATTGCACAAACTTATAGCGTGTTTTTAACAGATAGAAGAACAATCCTACTGCATAAAGCACAACCACGACTGTTAGAACAATGTTTGCAATTACTAATGGACTCATGGTTGGTCCCCCCCTTAGTTTGTCGTAACTTTCTCTCTTTGTGATAAATTTGCTAGCTCATACGTAAATGTACGTCATTCCATCATTATATTCCTATTCTAATAAATGAGTGAGCATTCAGTCAACATAAAACGGAAATATTTCTGATAATTTTATATTCTTACATTTTACTAGAAAAAATGCCACCCTAAATTTTAAGAGCGTTCTAAAACACTAAAGATCTATTTTTAATATATATTTGTCTTCTTTTGTAGTATTTACATAGTCAAAAAAGCCGATTTGCATCATGTTTTTGATGACAAATCGACTTTTTTTAGTGCGCTAGATTTCAAAGTAGTTATTTTATTTCAACGTGATGCCTTTAGCCTACCGTTCCTCTGCTCGTGGTCTCATATCGCCCTTGTTGATAAAAACTGAAATTATTCCGATAAAAGTTAAAATTATTCCGATAAAATGAGATTTTGTTCCGATAAATCTTCATCACAATAATCACAACTTTAGGTAATTATTTTTTAAAGACATTGCCACTTCGAATATATTCAATATCTGCAACATTCAATCGGAAATTCACAACCCTTGCAGCTGCAAATAAATAGTCAGATAGACGGTTTAAATATTTTTGTACAATTGTCGGTACATCTTCGATTTCCTTCATAAGCGTTACCATTTGACGCTCTGCTCGACGTGCTACTGTGCGAGCAATGTGTAAGGTTGCAGCTGCTGGTGCACCACCTGGTAAAATAAAGCGCTGTAACGGCGGTGCTTCATCTGATAATGCATCAATACGCGTTTCCAACACTTCGATTGGCTGCTCTGTTAGCTTATAATGGCGTTCCTTCATGACGTTAGCAAGATCGCCACCCGCATCGAAAAGCTCATGCTGAATTGTTTCTAAATCCATTAAAATATCCTTAAATAATTCACGATCTAGTTCACTAACAGCCTTACCAATAAAAGAATTTAATTCATCAATGGCCCCATATGTTTCAACGCGTAAGCTATCTTTATCAACGCGTCCACCGATAAGACTTGTTTTCCCTGTATCGCCGGTTTTCGTGTAAAGCTTCATTCTCTCATCTCCCTAAAGTTATTTTATAATTTCGCCTGAGCGTAATTGCCGCTGTCGTGCAGGGCATTATTTTCATTTAGCAGGTGTATCTGCTGAATGAAGATAATTTTTTATTGCCTGTACAGTTGTTTCAAAAACACCTTTACCGATAATCTTACCTACATCAGTAATGGGACCTCCATACAGCATTTCTTCCCCTTTTTGTGTAGCTGCAATTAATAAACTATCCGTAGCAGTACCTGTCGCAATTGTACCACTAAGTTCATCGCGAATATTTTCCGATTGCAATGCCTTTGTTTTTGCCTCGGTAGCCGTCATCATTGCTTGGAAAAACGCTTCTTCTGATAAACAACCATTAACAATAACCCACGTATTTATAGTACCAATATGTGGTTTATCTTGTCTTTCATGTGTACGAGACACATCAACTGCATTGCCTACTCCGGCCGTAACGGCAACTAGGACGCTGCCAAAGGAAGCTTTATATTCATTAATAGCTACAAGATTTGTTGGGACAGCCGTTAACATGACGACGGTACTTGTAGATGAAAAATGCTCCTTTAGTAGAAATTCAGCGACCTCTCTCTTTACATCATTAATGACATAATCTATTGGTACAGAGCGATTTAACAGACAATCATACCAACCAATACCCGGATTATGGACAGCTGAGGATACTGTTTTTAATGGAAACTCCGATTGAAGTTTAATATAACGATCTGTAACAGTGAAATTTTCTTTTGTAATGACAGCACGCTGCTGCTGTTCAACTGATGCTGGCATCATGGTGATTTGAGGCTTTGGAATTTCTGGGTGTGCGTATGTTGCAACTCGCGCTTGATAGACGTCTTCGATTTGCGAAGCGATTAATACTTCATGCGGCGCCCCCAATGCTCGCATCCGCCCCTCCTCCATTAGCAATAATTCATCACAATAGAGGGAGGCTAAATTCATATCATGCAGTACCATAATAACGGTCAAACCACTTTCGATTGCTTCCTTTCGCACCATATCTAAAATTTGACGTTGATGAGCAATATCTAGATGGTTCGTTGGTTCATCTAGCAGCAATATTTCAGCTGTTTGCGCAAGAGCTTGGGCTACAAAAACTCTTTGCTGCTCCCCGCCCGACAAAAATTCCATCGGTGTTTGTTCATAGCGTTTCACACCAGTTTGCATCATGGCATGTTGGACTGCTTGTTCATCGCGATCAGTCCAGCTTGAAAAGAAACCTGTTTGATGTGGATAACGCCCTAGTGATACTGCCTCCCGTACACTGTTAGAAAAAGCATTAGCATGTAATTGTGGTAGCACTGCCATTTTTTTTGCTAATGCACGAGCATTGTAAGAGCTGCTACTTTTGCCATCTACTAATATAGTGCCTGCAGTTGCTGGTAGTATACCACTTATTACTTTTAACAGTGTGGATTTCCCGCTACCATTCGGCCCTAAGATCCCTAGTATTTTGCCTTTTTCAACTGAAAAACTTATATCCTGGACGATAGGTACGTCTTCATAGCCGCCGGAAAGATGTTCAACAACAATCATGCCCGTACCCCCTTGCTTCTACGTTGCTTGTAAAAAATATAGGAAAAAACCGGTGCCCCAATAAATGCAGTAATGACACCAATCGGTAGCTCTCTTGGCATAATAATTGTTCGTGCTATTAAATCACAAATAATCAGCAAAGTTGCCCCATTTAAAAAGGATAATGGCAATAAGTGTCGGTGATCAGAGCCCCAAACCATTCTCGTCATATGAGGGACGACTAAACCAACAAAGCCAATCGTTCCAGAAACAGCTACCGCAGCTCCTGTCAACATGGATCCACCCACTAAAATAATATATTTACTACGCTTAACATGAACACCTAAATGCTTCGCGCGTTCTTCACCATATAACAGCACATTTAACTCGCGTCTTTGTGTCCAAAGCATAATGGAGCCTATTATGACAAACGGGATAATCATCTGAACATAAGGCCAACCACGCATCGATACTGAGCCGAGCAGCCATCCGATAACTTGGCGAAGCTCTTCACCAGATAATGCAATCATTAAAGAAATTAAGGAACCTAAAAATGAACTAAATATAACTCCCGTTAAAATTAGAGTTTCCATTTTTAACGAGCGGTCTACTATTCTAGCAAAGCCCATAACAGCTACCATCGTTAATATGGCACCTATCATACTAAAGGTCGGCAATGTAAAATGACCTACAACAGGTATTGATATACTAAAAAAAATCGTCATAACTGCGCCAACTGATGCACCAGAGGAAACACCTAACGTATAAGGGTCAGCCAAAGGGTTTTTTAATAAGCCTTGAAAAGCGGCCCCTGCAATTGCAAGTGACGCCCCTACAAGCCCCGCAAGCAAAACTCGAGGTAATCGAATTTTCCATAAAATATTGGCGGCTGTTTCATCAGCCGCCTTATTCCACAATACTTCTAGTGGAATATGAACCGAGCCTATCGCCACGCCACACCAGATGCTAATAATTAGAAGCGTTATTGCTGTTACATAGGCTACAATTTTTTTACTCATTTAAACGCCTCAGGGTAGACGGCCTTCGCTAATTCCTCAAGACCATCTGCTAAACGAGGACCTTGACGACTTGTTATATTTTCATCCACTTGTACTATGGCGTTATTTTTCACGGCAGAGATTGTCTCAAAGCCTGCACGTTGTGGAATTTTCGTTAAAATATTAGGTACGTAATTATATGCCACAACAATGACATCTGGATTTTTTGCGATAATTTGTTCAGCATCAATTTTATACCAGCTATTTGAATCTGCTGCCACATTTTCGGCATGAATCATTTCTAGCATTTCATTCATAAATGTACCTTTACCCGCTGTATAAATTTCTGGCTCATCAGACGACTCTACAAAGACTTTTTTCGCCTCAACACCGTCAAGTTTTGTTTCAACTTCTTTAACTTTTGCCTTCATATTTGCAACAATTTTTTTAGCCTCTTCTAGTTTTCCTGTTGCACGACCAAGCTGTTCAATTGTTGTGTAAGTTTCATTAAAGTTTTTTGCATCCGCTACAACAAATACTTTTACACCTGCCGCCTCAAGCTGTTCAATAGCTCCTTTTGAATAACCCATACCCGACGCATGCGCAAAAACGATATGCGGCGTTAAAGCAATAATTTTTTCAATATTATAATCCATACCGCCAACCTTTTCTTTTTTAGTAACCTCTGGTGGATAGTCGTCATTATCTGTCACACCAACTATTTCATTATTTAAGCCAAGGCCAAATAAAATTTCTGTGTTACTCGGAATGAGTGAGACAATTTTTTCAGGAGGTGCCTCTAGCGTAATATCCTTGCCTGTAGCATCCTTTATCGTCATTGGGAATGTTGCTTGGTCTACTTTTGTTGTCCCTTGTTGCTCAGAAGATGACGGCTTGTCATTTGTCGCCTCTTTTGTATTACATGCAGCAAGTAAGCCAATAGCTAAAAATGCTGATAACCCTATTTTCCAAATTTTCTTCATGTGAATCCTCCTCAGTCTATTTGTGCATATAGTTGTTATTGTTTTTCTGATTTATCGATACGTTTTAGTTTTTGATACCTAACATTGTAGGGGTATATCAACATCGCGAACTTCTAACCAACATTTTAGATTTATCACCTAACATTTTGAATTTATCGCCCATGTTTTCAAATTTATCGACATTCATCTTCCAAAACAAATACCCCTCATCAAAAAATAATGAGGGGGTTAAATTTGCACAAAAATACATATACAAAATCCACCATCCTATCCTCGTAGGCTACAACGTGTTTTCCATAAAGGCAGGTCTCCTGGCTTGTGCTTCATACGCTTTTTCAAGCCTTCCCGAAATTTTCAGTGGCGCAGATTGAAAAAACTCACACATACAGTGGCGGGACCGCATCGGAATTACACCGATTTCCCTTTTCACTTTACTTAAGTAAAGAACCTTTATAATATTCAGTTGATTTTATTATACATGAAAATGAAAGAAGTCGCCTCCATTCGAGACGACTTCTAAACAATCCATTACGCCTTGGCATAATTGCGTCGGAATTGGCTTTGTGCTTAGGCCTGCGTGATGCAGGTCAGTTAGCCGTTATCGCATGGATGCGATGATTTTAGGCTAACATCCTATGTGAACTTCTTTCCAATTCCGTGACATTCGCCAATATAATGTTGGTCACTCAGTCATTGCCACAGGACGTAGCGTTCTTAGATTGAGTTCCTCTATTTCATCTGGTGTTGGACACCCGCTGAAACAAGTTATACTATTTCTGAAAAATACTGTACCGTTTTCATTGGTGCACCCATTTCTCGCAATGCCCATGTATTCTCTAAATAAATATCTGCTAGCTTCTCATATTTGCCGCCGAATTTTTGTGCCCATTCGACTGCTACCACACTTTCATATAAATGCGCCATTTTCTCTGCGACCTTTTTTGCTTCAAACGATTTTGTTACATCATCTAAACGACTAAATGTTTGCAAAGTTGAATCTAGTTTTGCTAATTGATCCATAACAATTTCAACTAATGGACTGGCAGCTAATTTTTCTAGACGTTCTTCCATGACACGAACAAACATTTCGTGCGCATGAAACTTATCAACTAAGCGAATGAGCTCTAAAGCTAAAATATTCGCAGTCCCTTCCCATACAGTAAGTACTTGTGCATCTCTTAATAACCGAGGTGCAACAAAATCTTCAATATAGCCGTTTCCGCCATGTAATTCAATGGCTTCACTAGCATAATGTACAGCTTGCTCTGCCGTTTCTTTTTTCATGATCGCAATATACAAACGGTTTAAAATAATGTCTTCTTTATTCCCTTGCCCACTAGTTACTTTATCGTACAGCTGAATAAGATCAAAAACTGTGGCAACTTCTACATGAAGCTTGGCAGCGAATTTCCCTAGTGTATCCTGGATCATAGGATATTGTGTTAAAGGTTTACCAAAGGCATGACGATTTGTCACATAATGCTTCGCCTCTAAATAACCGCGGCGCATAATACCGATAGAAGCAACCGCATTGCAAATTCGCGATAAATTAAGCGCCTCCAGCATATAGTAAATCCCTTTATTTGGGTCACCGACAACATATGCTAGTGCACCATCAAATTCCACCTCACCAGAAGGCACTGCTCTAACGCCAAGTTTATCCTTTAAACGGCGAATGCGCAGGTTATTAACTGTGCCATCCTCATTTCGCCATGGAACTGCAAACAATGTTAAGCCCTTTGAGCCCGCCTGAGCCTCTTCCATGCGCGCCAATACCATAGTTATTCCACACATTCCTGCGTTAGATGCAAAATATTTCTCCCCATATAAACGATACTGCTTGCCGTCCTTTCTTGCCTCAACAACATTCGCCCCAACATCAGAGCCACCTTGACGCTCCGTTAAAAACGTTGCCCCCTCATATAGCTCTTTCTCTCCTGTTGCACAAACATGGGGTAAAAAGCGCGCTTTCACCTCATCACTTGCATAATGATCAAGGAGATAAGCCGTTGCCATTGTTAACGTAACAGGACAGTAAAAGCCTGGCTCAGCATGTGACAGTATATAGCCTTGAGCAAAGCTATAGACATAGTTACCCTTTCTACCTAATTGCGGAATATCCTTATGCACATAGCCAACAATGCCGGTCTTGTATGTCTCTTCAATTGTTCTTTTATAGCCATCATTGACCCAAACCTCTGACACTTCTTCACCATAGGCATTATACCTTTGTAATCGAGGTTCACCCTCTCTATCAGTATGCTTGGCTCTCACATCAATATCTCCAGCACAAAGTTCACCAAAATCTGTTAGCTCACGTTTTGCATAGTCCACAAACTCTTTATCTAGCATCATTTCTAAAACTTTATGAAGTGTATCATTTTCGTTAAAAAAGTTTGTTGTTTTCATTTCTTCCCGCTGTAAAACTTTCATGCTATCTCACCTCTTGTCCCTTCAAGGATTGTTTTAGTATTTTGCCCGATGCATTTCGTGGTAACGCTTTCACACGTTCAAAGATGCGTGGAATTTTATATTTAGCAAGATGCTCCTCCAAATAAGCTTTAAGTTCGTCCTCGTCAGTTTCCGTTTTAGCGGCATAAACAGCCTTCACCGTTTCTCCCCACTCCGGATGTGGTACACCGATTACAGCCACTTCAAATATCCCCTCATAGCTCAACATACGATCTTCTATTTCTTTCGGATAAATATTCACACCGCCTGAAAAAATAACATCCTTTTTACGATCGACAATCCAAATATAGCCGTCCTCATCTATGCGAGCTAGGTCACCTGTTTTCAGCCACCCATCTATAAATGCACCCTTTGTGGCAACATCATCCTTGTAATAGCCCAGCATATTACCCTCACCGAATAGCACGATTTCTCCTACCTCACCCACACTGACATCTTCTCCATTGTCGTTAATAATCCGTAGCTCCGCCCCAAGTGGTGCACGCCGACCAATGCTCCCCGCCTTCGTTACATGCTCTTCACCAAACAATATTGAACCATTTGGACCAGCCTCTGTTAATCCATAGACACAGGTTACATGATCCGTTCGGAAAGCTTTTTGGATAAAGCGAATTTCATTTTGCGATAACGGCGCTCCACCATAAACCCACCATTTCATCGATGAAAGATCAGCTGTTTGCAATCTTGGCATTTGGGCAGTTAACAAATAAGCAACAGGTGCTCCGAAGAAATGCGTTGTCCGTTCCTGCTCAATTGAATCTATCATTAAATCAGGTGTAAATGTCGGCGTTAGTATATTGGTCGAGCCTACAAGTACCCCTGCCATTAAAAATAAATGTAATGGGGCTGAATGCGTCAATGGCATCATAAGAAGAATCCGACTTTCCGGCTTTACTTCCATTTCTATTGCAATCATTTGCGCTACAGTTAAAATATTGCGATAGCTAAACAACACGCCCTTTGGTTTTCCCGTTGTACCCGACGTATATAAAATCGTTGAAACATCATCTTCGTTCAATTGGCAATCAATTGTTTGACTGCTTGCATGTTGAATAAGCGTTTCATAATTTAGCCAACCAGCCTTCTCTTGACCTGTTTTGATTTTTAAAGGAACTATCGTGATGTTTTCAACTGCTGCAAAAATTGCCTCATGCACGAGAATAGCTTTAGCATCAGCATGCTGCGCTACATACTCAACCTCTTGCAGCGTAAATTTCGCATTTACCGGAACGACAATGGCTCCAATGCGCTGAATAGCAAAATAGCTAACAACAAACTCTACAACATTTGGCATAAAAATAATAACTTTGTCACCTTGCCAGACCCCCTGCTCTAACAAAGCATGACTAAGACATGTCACTTGCTCATCTAAATCACGATAAGTCACACGTCTGCCCTGACAAACAACCGCTTCACTCATAGGGTACTTTCGCGCATTACGTGCTAATAAATTCGAACTATTCATCATGCATCACTCCCTTTAAAGTCGCTAATTTTTCTGTAAATATGCCTTGTAATTGCTGTAACTCCTTTTTCATCTGTACAAGCTCTGCAATTTTGCTATCAATTTCTTGTATTTTTTCCTCCCCATATTCGACCGTGCGCTCCAACTGCTGAATGCCCGTGCGATCGTCATCAAACAGCAATACCATCTCCTTGATCTCCTCAAGTGAAAAACCGTACCGCTTCCCCCGGAAAATAAGCTTAAGCTTCGCTAATTCTTTTTTTGAAAAGGTTCGCTGATTAGTAGATGACCGATTAGGTTTAAGCAGCCCTAGTTCCTCATAATAACGAATTGTCCGTGTTGAAACATCAAACTCCTTAGCCACTTCTTGAATCGTCTTCAACACCATCTCCCCTTTCCGTTTTTCATCAGTATATCATTGACGCTAACGTAAACTTCAACGAGATTTTTGAATTTTGCAGAAAATTATAGTTTTAGAGAGATGAATCTGATTATTTTAGGGATTTTATCTGGCGCTTTAATGGTTCTATCCATGTTTTTTGGGGTTCTTTCCGTCGCCCCGGCTGCTCCTTCCGTCGCTTCAGATTCTTTCCGTCGCACTGGTGGTTCCTTCCGTCACTTGGGCTGTTTCTTCCATCGCTTCGACTATTCTTTCCGTCGTCCCGGCTGCTCCTTTCGTCGCTTCAGATTCTTTCTGTCGCTCTGGTGGTTCCTTCCGTCACTTGGGCTGTCTCTTCCGTCGCTTCGACTATTCTTTCCGTCGCCCCCGCTGCTCCTTCCGTCACTTCAGATTCTTTCCGTCACTTCGACAGTTCCTTCCGTAACTTCGGCGGTTCTTTCCGTCGCTTCGACTGTTCCTTCCGTCGCCCTGGCTGCTCCCTCCGTCGCTTCATATTCTTTCTGTCACTTCGACTATTCTTTCCGTCGCTCCGGCTGCTCTTTCCGTCGCCCCAGAATCTTCCCCTCAACCCGGCCACTCTTTCCCTCGCCTCAACCGCTCTTGCTTCCTAAAACAAAAAACCCCCGGCACATGATTGTGACGGGGGCTGGAAAGATTATTATTACATTTTTTCCGGTGCAGATACGCCGATTAAGCGTAATGCGTTGGCAATTGTTGTACGTACAGCAGTAATAAGGGCTAAACGAGCTTCTGTTAGCTCTTTATTTGAAGCATCTAACACTTTTTCAGCGTTATAGAAGCTGTGGAATGCAGCTGCTGTTTCTTGAATGTAGTTGGCGATACGGTGTGGTGTACGGTGCTTCGCAGCATCTGCTACCACTTTCGGGAAGTCGCCCACTTTTTTCAGTAAATCAATTTCTTTTTCTGCAGTTAACAGCGTTAAATGATCTGTTGTTGCAGCAAAGCCTTGCTCATTCGCTGAGCGTAAAATGGAAGAAATACGTGCATGCGCATATTGTGCATAATACACTGGATTTTCATTTGATTGAGATACAGCAAGATCAAGGTCAAAGTCCATGTGAGAATCGCCCGCCGTTTTCACGAAGAAATAACGAACTGCATCTAAGCCAACTTCTTCTACAAGCTCACGCATTGTAACAGCGTTTCCTGTACGTTTAGACATTTTGAACTTCTCACCGTTTTTATAAAGTTGAACCATTTGGATGATTTCTACTTCAAGTGTATCACGGTCGTAGCCAAGCGCTTGAATAGCAGCCTTCATACGTGGGATATAGCCGTGGTGGTCAGCTCCCCAAATATTAATTAATTTATCGAAGCCACGTACAATTTTGTCCTCATGGTAGGCGATATCTGGAGTCAGGTATGTGAAAGAACCATCGTTTTTAATTAACACGCGATCTTTATCGTCACCAAATGTTGTTGAACGGAACCAAGTAGCACCGTCTTCTTCAAATACATGACCATTTGCTTTCAGTTTATCTAACGCTACTTCGATTTTGCCGTTTTCGTATAGTGAAGTTTCTGAATACCACACATTAAAGTTTACACGGAAGTTTGCTAGGTCTGTTTTTAACTTGTCTAATTCTAACGCTAAACCATGTTGACGGAAGAATGCAAAACGTTCTTCAGCAGATTTTGCTAAAATTGCATCGCCATGCTCGCCTGCTAGTTTACCAGCGATTTCAATTATATCTTGACCGTGGTAGCCGTCCTCTGGCATCTCAGCATCCATTCCTAAAGCTTGCTTATAACGCGCTTCTAGTGAATACGCTAAATTATTAATTTGGTTACCCGCGTCATTAATGTAGTATTCACGAGATACTTCGTAACCTGCCATATCTAGCACGTTACATAATGAATCCCCTACAGAAGCTCCACGTGCATGACCCAAATGTAGATCACCTGTTGGATTCGCAGATACGAATTCAATTTGAATTTTTTCTCCTGCGCCAGCATTAGAACGACCATAATCAGCACCTTGCTCAAGTACTGCTTTTACTACACCTGATAAGAAATCTTTACGCACAGTAATATTCATGAAGCCAGGACCAGCAATATCGATTTTCTCAATATCTGTGCCTGCTGTGTCAAGATTATCCAAAATAGCTTCTGCAATTGCACGAGGTGGTTTTTTTGCTAATTTCGTTAATTGCATTGCAATATTTGTTGCATAATCTCCGTTTGCTTTATCCTTCGGTGTTTCAAGGTGAATATTTAATTGTGTGCCAGCCTCGACTAAGCCAGCTTTTTCAACAGCCTGCGCAATCGCTACTTTTATGGCTTGTTGTACTTGTTCTACTGCGTTCATCATTGTACCTCCGTAAATGTAATGTCTAATGTATAATTGCCAACGGATTGCCCACCCATTAGTAAATCGTACTGTACATGGAAATCTCCGCTTACTGCCTGCTTTGTAAATGTCATTTCTTTCGTATCAATGACGAGTGGCATTGAACCGAAATCACTCTCATAATGACCCATTTGTTGTTCAATTATGTTAAGTGGTAATCGCATTTTTACTGCTCCATTACGCATAATTAATGCCTGTTCATTGCCTAGCTTCATAATTGTGCGGATGGTTTTATCCTCCTGCACCTCTTCATATTTCAAATATATGCTTCCTGCTTTTTCAAGTAGCTGCCCTGTCAGCCACATTTCATAACTTTCAGACTCCCCATCAATCGGGTGAATCCTAGAAATGAGCTTAATGTTCACCTGCGATCTTGCTTCGTTCGCCATTATGGACGCTCCCTTTTATTGTTTTTACTATAACCTTTTTATTATAGGATGAATCCTTATATTTTTTCAAGGTAGAAGTAAGTATTCTATCCGATGTTTGTTCAGAATTACTTACCATTTAAGTATTGACACAATTTCCCTGTAAATCTACAGTTATGTTATAAAGTTTGAATTTTCAATCTCTTTAACGAAATGAGGGTTGCTTATGTTAACACTTGAACAAATTCATGCTGCTAAACGAAGAATTTCTCCTTATATATTTGAAACACCTATTATTCGATTAAATGGGCTCGATCAGCTTTTAGGATGTAACGTTTACATAAAAGCCGAGAATTTGCAAAAAACAAACTCCTTTAAGCTTCGAGGGGCTCTCAATAAAATGCTTTCCATGCCACTAGAACAACTACAAAAAGGCGTAGTTGCTGCATCCTCTGGTAATCATGGTAAAGGTGTTGCCTATGCTGCCAAGCTATTAAATAGTAAGGCGACCATTGTTCTACCGGATTCAGCTCCGAGCGTTAAGGTTGATGGAATACTTGCCTTAGGTGCTGAAGTTGTACAGTGTAAGCTGGCAGAAAGACATGTCATAACTGAAAAACTTAGTCGTGATCATGGCTATTGCAACATACATCCTTATGATGATTACGATATTATGGCAGGACAAGGAACAGCAGGTTTGGAAATAGTAGCACAGCTTCCTGAAGTCGATACTATTGTTGTTCCTATTGGCGGTGGTGGATTAATTAGTGGCGTTGCAACAGCTGTTAAATCCATGGCCCCTCATATCAACATAATTGGTGTGGAGCCTGCTGTTGTTTCGCGTTATACAAAAAGCTTAGAGGCAGACGAAAGATTGCTTTTAGCCGAACAAAAATCTTTAGCTGATGCTCTACTAACTTTACAGCCTGGGGAACGGAACTTCCCAATTGTTCAAGAGCTTGTCGATGAGGTTGTAAGTGTAGATGAGGTAATGATTCAACGTGGGATGAAAACCTTCCTCTCCGAGGGTAAAATTATTGCAGAGCCCTCCTCTTCTATCGGCATTGGCGCTGCCCTGCAAGGAATTTTACCTATTCGTAAAAATGAAAAAGTGTGCTTCCTTATTTCTGGAGGAAATGTCGAATTCAAAAAAGCATCCACTCAAATTTAATGAGTAGATGCTTTTTTTGATTGTCGTTTAAACGAAACTCTCAGAATTTTTTAAATTCATAACAGCCTTTTTAGGAAATAAAGCTCTCCAGAAATAAATTGCGAGACCCATTAACACTAAACAATGAAGGACATAAATAGAAACAGCAAGAACATTCTGCTCACTATCGGTCAACAATGCAATAAAATCATGCGTAGCGTGCCAGACAATCGGGAAAATAATACTTTTTGTCTTTGCTACAATTTCTGCACAAACTAGCCCAAAGAGGCATGCATAAGTAACCTGTAGTAATGTCATTAAAAAATCCTGACCGGAAAGTAAATTTGTAAAATGACCAATACCAAATAAAATTGAGGAACCTATAATAGCCACTTTAAGCCCTTTTGCTGATAAATATTTGAAAACTAGGCCTCGGAAAATAAGCTCTTCACAAAAACCAACGGCAATAACAAATAGCAGTAAAATAAATACATACTGCGCAGAAAAACCATCTTTATCAGTAATACCATTCAAGAATGTAACCAGCTCAGAAACAATGATAACCGCTATCCACGCCTCTGCTTTAAACTTTCTAAATCCGAAATCTTGGAAAGAGAATTTACTTTTTTTCATGATCCAAAGAGTAACTAGTACACCAGCTGCAAAGGCAATAAATTGAATTAAAACTATAGAGCTTAAGCTACTTATATGTTTGACAGCTATAATTACACCAGCTACGAAAGGAAAAACAAGCGCAAGCAAAGTAAATAGTAGCGATAAAAGAATAGGTGAATTTTTTATTCTCATTTATTCTCTCCATTCAATAATTTTAGTTTAACGCCTTCAAAAACATCTTTTAAAATACCCTCAATTTCCGAGCTGTCTAAGTCGCAAGTATTCGTCGCACACATTGTCGCTATACCATGCGTAGTTAACCATATATCGATAAATAGAGATTTAGCAGAGGTTTGAGTTAACCCTGTTAATTTAGAAATTAATGCTATAATTCCTTGGTTTTCTACATCATTTACTAATTCCGAAAAGCTCGTGATCTTATATTTGTTGGATAGGAATAACAGCTCAAATAACTTTTTTTCCTCGCGAGCAAAATTAATATAAGCTAACCCCATTCCAAAAAAAGAACTTTCTTGCAAGCCCTGAAACATTCTTTCGTTGTATAGATTGCTAGCCCTTTCATATATTGCATACTTTAAATCGTCCATACTCGAGAATAATCGAAATATAGGCTTTGTCGAACAACCTAATTCTTTTGCTAAATCTCTTGCATTAACACTATCAATCCCACTCTTCCTAGCCATTTCAAAAGCACAATCCATTAAAATTTCTTCTGTAAACCGCTCTTTTGGTGCCAAAAAAATTTGCCTCCTCCCAATAGGTAACATCCGTTACCTATAATATAACAGTATTTTCCTACCACTGTCAATAAAGTATTCAAAATAAAAAAAGCTCACTTTATAAATGAGCCGTAAACTCCCAATACTATGGATGTCTGGAATGAAAAAGGCTAAAAGTGGAGCTCATTACGCTTCCCCACTTATAGCCTCAGATATTCGTTATTTTAAATTTAACAGATCCGAAATTATTTCTGCACTACCTGGCGAAAACATAAATATTGAGCATGAAATACATAATAATCCTACAAATACAAAACTAATTTTCTTTATTAACAAAGATTGCTTTCTCATAAATATTCCTTTAATTACGAAAAATAGCCCTACAAATAAGATTAAGAAATACCAAACGCCCATTTCAGCTCACTCCTTTTACAAAGAAGACGTTAATAGTCAAGGGAAGTTCTACCATCTCGAACAGCTTGTGTATCAAAATTAAAAAAACAGCAAATTAAATTATCCTAAAATGAGCTAGTTATTGCATTCTTGTTTAATTTGATCGATTCTATTTTTCCCCCATTCGTACATCATCTCAACGATTGGTAATAACGTCATCCCTAGTTCTGTCATGGAATATTCGACTTTCGGAGGGACTTCTGGAAACACTTCTCGGTGAACAATTCCATCTTCCATCAGTTCACGTAATTGGTTTGATAATATCTTATGTGATATTTTCGGAAAAAGTCTTTGAAGCTCACTGAAACGATGCGGTCCTTCGACGCCTAAATGCCACAGAATAACGACCTTCCATTTACCACTAATGATTGATAATGTAAGTTCTTTTTCACAATGGTAATCGTTATTTAATATTCTCTCTTTTATCTCTTCTCTTAATTTATCTGACATAGAGCTAACTCCCTTTTCGTATAAGTAACTTTTAGTAACCTCCGCACTAAAAAGTGCACTCTTCACAATGTATAAAACCGTAGTAAAATGAGGATAGTCTTAAAGACAAATCTTAATCTATTTTTTCGTCTAAATAAAATTATCTCAACCGAAGGAGCAAAAAAACATGCAAACAATCGCAGGAAAAGTAGCGTTAATTACAGGAGCTGGACGTGGAATCGGACGTGCAACAGCAGTAGCTTTTGCGCAAGAAGGTATTCACGTAGGTCTTGTTGGACGTACTCTTGAAAATTTACAACAAGTTGCAGAGGAACTTAAGCAGTATGATGTGAAAGTTGCAATCGCTGTGGCAAATGTGGCGGATTTAGACTCTATTACTAAAGCCGTTGAATCTATCCGCGGAGAACTTGGCGCCATCGACATTTTAGTAAACAATGCTGGAATTTCAAAATTCGGTAACTTCATGGACTTAACACCTGAAGAGTGGACAAATATTATCGATGTCAATGTAAAAGGTGTGTACTACACAACACGTGCTGTATTACCGGAGATGTTAGAGCGCAACACAGGCGACATCATTAATATCTCATCAACAGCTGGTCAAAAAGGTGCACCGATTACAAGTGCATACTCGGCTTCAAAAGCTGCGGTTATCGGACTAAGTGAGTCATTAATGCTTGAAGTACGTAAGAAAAACATTCGCGTTACAACATTAACGCCAAGTACAGTTGCTACGGATATGGCGGTTGAGCTTAACTTAACAGACGGCAATCCGGAAAAAGTGATGCAAGCAGAAGATTTAGCAGATTTAATGGTTGCTCAGCTAAAACTTCATCCACGTGTTGTATTAAAGCATGCTGGACTTTGGTCAACGAACCCTTAATAGAACTATTCGAAATATCAAGGCGCTATCTTTGGATGGCGTCTTCTTTTTTATATTGAAAAGGATAAGAAAAACGGGGCTAGCATATCGCTAACCCCGTTCCAACCGCTTCATTTCGAAGACCCCTCTTATTTGATCCAGCCCAAAATCATTTCTCTTAACAATTTAGAAGCTGTATTTGCTGTCATTTCAGATGAGTCGTAAATTGGTGCTACTTCAACCAGGTCAAAGCCCACAACATTGACGTTACTTGCTGCAATCGCATGGATTGACGCTAGTAATTCTTTTGATGTAATGCCTCCGCAATCTACTGTTCCTGTACCAGGTGCATGTGCGGGGTCAAGTACATCTATATCAATTGTTACGTAAACATTACGTCCTGCTAAAGACGGCAATACTTCTTTTAATGGTTCTAGCACTTCAAATTTTGAAATGTGCATGCCATTCTCCTTTGCCCATTCAAACTCTTCCTTCATACCTGAACGGATACCAAATGAATAGACATTTTTTGGTCCGATATGTTCAGCAATTTTACGAATCGGCGTTGAGTGAGAAAGAGGCTCCCCTTCATATTCCACACGTAAGTCTGTATGTGCATCGAAGTGGATAATTGCTAGATCATCATATTTTGCAGATACAGCTTTCATAACAGGCCACGATACTAAATGTTCGCCACCCATACCTACAGGAATCTTGCCGTCTGCTAAAAGCTTCTCGATATACTTTTCAATTTCATCTAATGAGCGCTGTGCATTACCGAATGGTAACGGTATATCACCCGCATCAAAATATTTCACTTCATCAAGCTCACGGTCTAAATATGGACTATATTCTTCTAGCCCAATAGATACTTCACGGATACGCTGTGGACCAAAACGTGAACCCGGACGATAACTAACTGTCCAGTCCATTGGCATACCATAAATGACCGCCTGAGCATCCTCATATGTAGGATGACTTTTTATAAAAACGTTTCCTGAATAAGCTTCATCAAATCTCATTCCTCAACCTCCACTATATAAAAAATTATTACATTCATTTTTACCACTAGAGTTGATATCCTTTCTGGGGCGTTTCTGGAGCTTCCATCTTTGTCATTCAAATCCTTCAATAGGATGAACCTTTTATCATTACTCTATTAAGGACTTACAGGAATGTAATGAAACCTCTATCCTTGTATCCTCGTATACATTATTGGAACGTCTAGCAAAATTCGATTAAAATCTACAAAGTGTGTTTTTTTGTCGAACACTAGCATTTCAAACAGTACAAAAAAAGTATAGATGTTTTTGAATAAAGTGCAATAGTTTTTACCAATAATTTCGATTAAATACGAATGTTCAGACACATACTATACGCAAGTGTGAGAAAACGAGGTGAAGTCGGATGCAAAGAAAAAGCTATCAACGTAAACAAAAGCGTGTAAAGCGTACGCGTAAAGTACTTACCCTTTTTATCGCCTTTACATCTGCAATTGTAGTAGCATTTATAGCTTTACGCGTCTATGTTCAAGTGGCTGGTGCCCCACCTTTAACCGTACCTAAAGCGTCTATTTTCTTAGATGAAAATGAGAACCAAATCGGAGATCACTTTACGAATGAACGACGTTATTGGGTTGGGCGTGATGAGATGTCCCCCTATTTAGCAAAAGCGGTAGTCGCTGTTGAGGATAAAGATTATTATAAGCACAGCGGTTTTGATTTTTCTCGTATCGCTGGTGCAGTATTAGTGGATCTTAAGGCTGGAGGTAAAGTTCAAGGAGCAAGTACAATTACGCAACAATACGCTCGAAATCTATATCTTTCACATGAAAAATCATGGACACGAAAATTAAATGAAGCACTATATGCTTATAGATTAGAAGTTTTTTATGATAAGGATGAAATATTGGAAGGCTACTTAAATACTGTTTACTACGGACATGGTATGTACGGCGTAGAAGCGGCTAGTCGATTTTATTTCGGAAAATCAGCAAAAGATTTAACATTAGCAGAAGCTGCAATGTTAACAGGAATTCCAAAAGGTCCAAGTATATACTCTCCTATTGTCAATCTAGATAAAGCAACTAATCGCCAACACGTTATTTTAAAACTGATGGCTGATCAAGGTGCTATTACACAAGATGAAAAAACACGTGCAGAGAGTGAAAAGCTTGTCTTAAAGAATGATAGCTGGGTTGCAGCAAAATCTGTAGCACCATTTTTCCTAGATGTAGCATGGCAAGAGGCTAGTGAAATTTTGAAATCGAAAAATCTCGACATTAGTGAAGGTGGCTGGACTATCCAAACAACTCTTAATTTAGAACACCAAAAGGCAGCAGAGGGTGCTGTAGCCAAACATATGCCTAATGATGATCTTCAAACTGCTTTTGTTAGTATGAAATCTAAAACAGGCGCTGTTACAGCATTAGTTGGTGGTCGTGACTATGCTACAAGTTCATTTAACCGAGTTACACAGGCAAAACGTCAGCCAGGCTCAACCATTAAACCTATTTTATATGCAGCAGCTTTAGAGAATGGTTATACACCTTTAACCTATTTAGATGTAGGTGAGACAACTTTCACTTATGATCATGGACGTGCCACATATGCACCCAAAAATGTTAATGGCAAATTTGCAAACCATGATATGTCAATGGCCCAGGCTATCGCTATTTCAGATAATATTTACGCTGTGAAAACTTTAGAGGAAATTGGATTTAAAGCATTTCATAATATGGCTGATCGCTTCAACGTGAATATCGGTACTAAGGACAATTTATCCATCGCGCTTGGAACGACTGAAACAACATTATATGAAATGACGAATGCTTATAATATTTTAGCATCGCAAGGTAAAAAAACTACGCCTACTACTATTGTTTCTATTAAAAATGCGAATGGCGATATCATCTATGAAAATAAAGAAGCTGATAAAGAAGATGAGACTGTTCTATCAAAAGAAAATACGTATATCTTAACAGAAATGATGACGGGTATTTTCGATCCAGTCTTTAGTGATTATTCTCCGGCTACAGGGATTGGCATTCGCTCTCGCATGACGCATACGTATGCAGCTAAATCTGGCTCTACAAATAGCGATCAATGGTTAATTGGCTTTACACCTAGCTTAACTGCCGGCGTGTGGAACGGCTATGACCAAGGAAAAAATCTAACAGAAAGAGAAGATACTGCATCTACAAAGCAAATTTGGATCGACTTTATGGAGGCTGTCAATAAAGGAACAAAGAACGAAGATTTTGCAAAGCCTAAAGACGTTAAAGGTGCGGTCATCGATATTGAATCAGGTAAGTTAGCAACAGATGCCTGCCCAAAACAACGTCTCGTTTATATGGAGGCGAAAGATGTCCCAACTGAAAAATGTTCAAACTTCGATATTCTCGATACGAATACGTGGGGAAAATTCTGGAATATGCTTCCATTCTCTATCTTTAAAGATTAACATGCGGAACCTTTATCGAAGATAGACGTTTTAATTAACGAAGGCTCTCGACAAAGTACAGACATATACGAAAAAGAAAAGCTTTCTCTTCCCCGGAGCCGTGTCCGTGGGAACAGAAAGCTTTTCTTATTTATGGTTCGCGAAGTAGATGAGCATCATGGGGCATTTGGCTTGGGTTTGGGTTGTTCAAATGCCGCATAGCGCTCATCACATTCGCAGAACCAAGCGTCCTAGCTTACTAAAATGTAAGCTCTGCATCAAGTTTACTTTGTTTCAAATCCACTTTCAACCTTATATCGAAAGCGATCGCAAAATGTCACATATTGTTCAATCATTGTAGGTCTATTAAACAAATAAATCTTGACGCAATTGCTCCTCACTACGTGCCCACAAGTCCGGATTAAGTTCTTCTAGGAAAGAAGCTAACACCTTTTTAGATGGTGCGTCCATATGTTCAACAATAATATGACGCTTCATAGATTTATCCATTTTATTCACATGATCAGCTAAAATTTTATAGCCTCGACGTTTTTCGCGATTGACTACCATTTCACATGCAGTTACACCTGCATAGTAAGGTCCATCCACTTTATGGTCTATCGTCACCCAAACCAACCAATACGGTTTCCCACCTTCTGAATCAGCACGATCTGTCGTAAATTTAATACCTCGTTCCACATCACTGCGAGCATGCATAGCACCAATTTCAACTGATGCCGTCCCCTCTTCTATATCGATAATGACTGGCGATACGTTTTCAAGCGAAAGCGAACCGATACCAAATCCCTTATGTCCGTCTGTTGGGTCATTTTTAATAATAGTAAAGCCCATTTTTTGTTTTGCTTTTTCTTCATTTGCCATACTTTAACTACCTCCGTTCTGCTATTATAAAAGTAAAGCATAGTTAAGCGCATTAGCACCGTAATGAACACACACTGGCATTGCGCATATGCCTAAATACAAGTAAGAAGTTTATACTTTCTTATAAACACTATACAACATTATTCAATAAAGGAGGCAATATTATGCCATACGTAACAGTGAAAATGCTTGAAGGTCGTACAGAAGAACAAAAACGCGCACTAGTAAAAGAAGTAACAGAAGCCGTTTCTCGTACAGTTAATGCGCCACCAGAAAATGTAACAGTCTTCATCGAAGAAATGTCTAAAAACCATTACGGTGTTGCAGGCGTGCGCTTAAGCGATAAATAAAGAGTAACACGGGTAGAGCATATAAAGCTCTACCCATTTTAACGTATTGTTGCCTTATAGTGCCTTGCAACGTTCGGAAAGCTATAATTGCCTTGTTAGCTTCGTTTTTGGGTTTTAGCGGCTTAACCCTGCCTTTTAGCAGCGATTTTTTCGATTTTAGCGGCGGAACTTCACTTTTTACCGGCGATTCTCCCTGTTTTAGCGGCGGAGTCAGACCTTCAATCGGTAACTCGTAATTTCAATATTAGGATGTGATCTTTGAAATGAATAAATTTAAATTATCACTACTCATTTGTATGCTCATCATTGGCCTCTTACTTATTTTTATTAATCCCATTCAAAATGCAATTATCGCCCATTTAAGTAAACAACTAAATACAACTGATTACAGTGTAGACGATATTGAAAAAAACAAAAACGCGGATGTCGATTTTGAATTTGAAGCGGTGCAATCTCTATCCATTGCTGAAGTTTTAAAAGCTCAAACAACCGCAAAGAAAATGCCTGTTATTGGTAGTATCGCTGTTCCTAGTGTTGGTATGAAACTCCCTATCGTCAAAGGAGTTGGTAATGCCTCTCTTGCCGTTGGAGCAGGCACTATGAAGCCTAATCAAAAACTCGGTCAAGGAAACTACGCATTAGCAGGTCATTACTTTGAGGAAAAAGATATTTTATTTGGCCCCTTATACAAGGCAAACATCGGAGATACGATTTATTTAACAGATTTAACAAATATTTATGAGTACAAAATAACAATCAAGGAAATTATCGCTGCTACAGATGTTTATGTTATTAATGACATCCCCGATAAAACTATTTTAACCCTCGTGACATGCGCTGATAGAGGCACGAAACGACTTGCTGTACAAGCAGATTTTGTCGAGCAATATCCATTCGACCAAGCACCTGCAAAACTATCAGAAACTTTTTAGTATAAAAAACATTAATACGAGTTATTTTTAAGCTAAACTAATTTCTGCATTAGTTTAGCTTTTATTTGTGATTAATATTATATTTAGGAATATTTGTTAAAATTAATTAAATTGGGTGTAAAATCGCACCTTATTTAACAAACGGCTGGTTTGTTGAAGAAAGGTTGTAATGTAGATATTGTTAAAAAACAAGAGTATTTCTATGGTAGGATTTTATTAAAAAGGGGAAAATTAAATGTTAAATCGTGTCATTCAACAGTTTGGATTGCAGGTAGTATCAATTAATGAGGTTGAAGACTCCTTTAGTTCAACAGTTTATAAATGTACTTTGTCTAATAGTGAAAATGTTTTTTTGAAAATTCCTTTTTCAAAATTGAAGTATCAGCGAGAGTTAGAAGCTTATGAAATCTTAAAAGGAAGAGTTTCCATTCCTGTAATGTTAGATCATTGGTCTGGTGATGCGGAGTATGCTGGAGCTTTTTTATTATCTGAATTAAAAGGAAAACCGTTAACATCTAAGGCTACACCAACAGTTGCGTACCAAGTCGGGGTTCTTCATGCTGAAATGCATTCTACTCGTCCTCCTGCAAATAAAGTGTTAACGGGTATAAAAAATGAATTTACGAACTGGTCAAATTTTGTTGAACACCAATTTTATAGTTTTGCTGAGGATGTAAAGGACATTTTGGATGAACAATTATTTAAAAAATCCATGGAAAAATTTGAAAAGATGAAACAACAGCTCCCGTCTCCAGATGGACCAAGCTTCGTACATATGGATTTTCGTCCAGCAAATATAATTGTTGATAATGACAAAGTTTCAGGAATAATAGATTTTGAAAGCGTAAGATTTGGTTCAACAGAAATCGATTTTACCAAACTGTATCGAGATTTTTTAAGTGCTGATGTTAACTTGTTTAATGCATATCAAGAAGGCTATAACAGTATCAAGCCATTAATTGACTTAGAAAATATATTACCTTTCTATCGATTTACTGATGCATTCAATAGTATTGGATGGTGTAAACGACGAGGAATTGAAAAAAATGCGTTATTTCTAGAAGAAAATTTAGCGAGATTAAAAAAATGGTTACTATAAAATATTGGTGATTTTCTCTGTTTGTGATGGAAGAAAGGGATGGCTAACTTTAAATACTAATAATTGATATTTACTCGTTATTCCTTTTGGACAATAATCATACCAATACAATCCTTTAATAAATTATACAAAAATAAAAAAGCACATTACTAAACTTTTCGTTTTTAGTAACGTGCTTTTTATTGAATGTGTAACATTTTATGAAAGTGTTACCATATTTGACTCCAAGTACAATTACCTGAACGTTGAAAATTATTTTACTTCTGTATTGCGACGACGCAATAAGAATAATGCACCTAGAACGAGAGCCACACCAATTAGTGTAAGAGCTGTTTGGTTTGCTCCATTTGTTTGTGGCAGTTTACCTTGCGCCTTTAACTGCGCTTCCATTTCTTTAGCATCTGCTTTGATTTTGTCAATATCAAGTGATTTTGCTACTTCTTCCTGTTCCTCTTTAGATAACTTGTTGTATTTATCGAGGAAATCCTTATATGCATCTAAAGTGTCTTTATTTGCTGTAGAAGGATTGTATGGTTTTAAGTCTTTCCCTTGGTCAATGACTTCTTGTACAGATGGTTTTCCAGGTTTTGTTGTTTCAGGTTTTCCAGGTTTTGTTGGATTTTTCGAATCTGTTGTTGGGTTACCTGGATTTTCTGGATCAACCGGTTTCTCCGGTTCTGGTTTTGGTTTGTTTGGATCAACCGGCTTCTCTGGTTCTGGAGCTGGCTTGTTTGGGTCAACTGGTTTCTCTGGTTCTGGTTTTGGTTTGTTTGGATCAACCGGCTTCTCTGGTTCTGGTTTTGGCTTGTTTGGATCAACTGGTTTCTCCGGTTCTGGTTTTGGTCCAGGTCCTGGGCCAGGGTTTGGACCCGGTCCTGGTCCTGGGCCTGGATTAGGGTTTGGACCTGGTCCTGGTCCTGGGCCTTGGCCTGGATCAGGGTTTGGTTTTACTAATGCAGAACATGTATCTTTTACAGTAAATGAGCCAATTAAACTACTTCCTTCATATACATAGTACGTGCCTTGTTTAATAGCTTCGTTTGGCAATACAACCGTTCCAGTAATACTTGTTGTTAGAACTTCACTGTTGTCTAAACCTTTAACGATATTTCCATTAGTATCTTTTACCGTGATCTTTGCATTCGCATTAGGCATTCCATACTTAGTTTGTACAGTTAATGTAAACTCAGGACATGCAGGTGCTGCTGATATTTCTGCATTACATCTTTCTGAATATTTAACTGTTATTTGACCAATGAACAGATCACCTTGATATACAAGATACTTACCAGAAGGAATTTCTTTAGGCTCAATAGTAATTTGCCCTAATGCATTTGTCGTTTGGTTTGTAGCAATAATTGCGCCTGTTTCATCTTTGATTGTGATATTGCTAACATTCGGACGTGGTTTATTATTTTCATCCTTCACCGTTAATGTGAATAGTTCACATTTTGGTGCTGGTTGAATTGATTTTTCACATTCGATATTTGTTTGGAAGGTACCAATTTTTTCACCACCAACTTCAACTGTGTAAGTACCTGGGTCTAAATCCCGTAATACAATAACACCTGTCTTAGTTGTTGTATTAATAATTTCTTTACCGGCAGCATCTTTAACAACGATTTTTGTAGTATTATCCGTAATTTTATTACCATCAACATCTTTTACAGTTAATTTGAACTCTTCGCATTTTGGTAATTGTTTAATGATAAATTCATGCCCACAATCTTTTGTATACGTTAAATTTACTGTTCCTAAGAATTGTTTACCTTCGTACACCAGATACTCTCCTGGCTTTACACCATTAGTAGGATTATTTTTGTTTGATTCAAAAATAAACTTGCCTGATGCGTCTGTTGATGCCTTTACTTCTGTAGTACCTGATTTTAATGTTAACTCTTTAATATTTGTACGGATATTTCCGTCTGTATCTTCAACCACGATTGTGAAGTTTTCACACTTAGGTGCTGGTTGAATTACATTTTCATCCTTACAATTATCATCGTATTTCACTGTAATGCTACCTAGCTTATTTCCATTTGAATCATAAACATCGTATTGACCAGCTTTAACTTGGTCTGGAGTAAAAGTAACTTTACCGTTTTCAACGGGATGATTTTCGGATATACCCGTTGCTTCACTTACTAATGTCACTGTTCCATTAACTAATTTACCGTCAATATCGTATACTGTTAATCCAAAATTTTTACATGCTAAACCACTTAATGGTTTGTTTTCAATTTCAATCACTTGGAAACCAGCATACTTACCTGATGTTTCGATTTCTTTTTCATCAAGTTCAAACTCTTTTGTTAATGGTTCATAGCCTGGCTGTGTTTCTTCAATTACTTTATATTTCTTACCGGCAGTACTTGGTGCTAATTTTAAGCCATAGTTTAGATAGCCATCTGCATTTGTTGTTTTTGACGCTAACACGGTGTTACCTGTGTATGGTCCTAGTAAGTCAAACTTAACGTTTTCCATTGGTAAACCTGTTGCTGCATCTGTTTTGATAATGACGAATGGTACTTTACCAACTTTACCACCACCATCATAAGTGAAGTTGTTTTTATTAAATACATCCTGACCATGATCACCATCTGTACTAGTATAAGCAACATCTACTGTGTTGTTTATACTCTCACCTGATGCTCCCATAAATACTGTTGAGTACGTAACGTAATATGCTTTATCACCATTAGGTAATTTTAATGTAAACGTACCTTTTTCAATATCAACGTTAAAATTAGCATCTGATAAACTAATTTCTTTACCACGAGTCGGTGTTGGGTTAGTTCCTGTAAAATTCATTTCATATACTTTAAATGAATCTTTTAAAATCAATTGGTTTGGATTACCTTCGCTGTCTTTATCTACAGTGTCAGTAATAACGATGTTATTTAATTGTGACTGTGCATAGTTAAACTTAAAACTCCAGTTAACTTGCGGAGAATTACCTACTTGTTTGCCTGTTTTATCTAAGATGTTCTTAGTATGAGAAACCGATACATCTTTCTCCCATTCTGCGTTAGGCTTAGTACTTGTATTTTCATACAATGCTGCTTTATTACTAATTGTAATGTCTGAACCATGTGGGAATACACCATCAGCATCTTTTGATGTATACGTCACCTTATAAGGTCCTTTAATCGATCCTAATTCGAGCACGATTTCATTTTTATTAGGTGATGTATTAGTGTAATTTTTTGATGAGACTGCTTCAAATTGTCCTGCTGCATTTAATTGACCTTCAGTTACTATAATACTAGTCACTTCTTGAGATGGATCTAATGTATCTTTAAATATTGCATTCTCAAATGTATTATAGTTAAAGTTTAGCTCAACATCCCAATGGAATGTTTTCGTTTCATAGTTATAATACCCATCTTTTTTACCATTTGCTTTTTGTTCTTCTTTAACCTTTTGCGTTGCTGAATCAGACGACTCTGATGTAAATATACCAGTGTCTTTCAATTTCACAGTATTCGTGTAAGTACGATCATTTGTACCAATATCTTTAATTTCATAATCTGTTGTATAGTTAATTTCAATTACACCATTAACTGGCTGTTCTAATTTAAGAATAAATCCTTTTTCTTTACCGCCAACTTCTGTTTTATCTAAAATAAAGTCTTTAAACTCCTTACCATCAACTGTGACTGTTAAACTACCATCTTTTAATTTTAGTAATGAATCACCATACGTATCTTCAAATATTGTCCCAGCTTTCAACGCATATTTAGCTTGGTTCGCCACAATCTTCCACGAGATTGTTTTATTTTGGTAGTCAACCCCAAGAGCAGATTTGTCTAATACTAGTTCATTCTTTTTATAATGAGAATAGGCGATACTTTCCAAGCCATCCTCACGAGTAACTGTATTTTTTACTTTAATTTCTGTTGTCGGATAAACACCATCGGCAGGCTTAGTTTTGTATTTAATAACGTATGCTCCCGTTACATCGTCATTAAACGACAATTTGAAACCATTTGTTCTATTATGAGTTAAGTTATATTTTTCTTTAGCAACAGGTGTGCCATTCTCTTCATAAACGTCTACATTTCCGACTAAAATTTGTGTCTCATCCCATGTATCAGATAATATTGCCTGTTTTGCTGGAATATTACGCTTATTAAAGTTGTATTTAATGTTCCATTCCGTTGTTAAATCAGCAATATTAGGACCTGAACTTGACTTTTCTAAAGGTGTACCAAATTTAACATTCACATAAATTGGTTTTGTTGATGTTCCATTGTAAGTAGCAACGTTACCAAAGTTTGCATTTTCAACATTACCTGGATCGCCAACTTTTGTTTTATAAGTAATACGGTAACCTGTATGTTCCTTATTAGGTAAGTCAATTGTCATTGTATTATCGTTAATAGTTGTCGGTGGTGCTGGTGTTAATTCTTTACCTTCTGTTATAGCTCCCGTTGGAGAAATACTTAATTCTGTTACAGTTGGAATGCCTTCGAAGCTATGTTGATTAATTAATGTGTCAGTAAATGTAGTATTACCAGTATTACTATTCACATCTAAGTTCGTATTAACATCTACTGTCCAAGTAATAAATTCACTATTTTTACCATCACGGTCTGCTTTACCTGATTTAGAAACTACTTGACCGCTATTTGCTGGTTGAAAATTCAATTCAATCGTCTGGTATCCTGGCACTTCAATATTCTGTAACCAACCATCACCTACAGATTGAAGTTCACCTTTAATAGTGAAATAAACATCTTCTACTATTGTACCCGCATTAGCTTCATCACGAATTTTATCCGTGAATGTAAGAGTAGCAGTTTGCCCTGAAACAACTACGTTACCAATTAAAGCACCTTGATAATATAAAGGTGTGTCTCCACTTAGACCTGCAAATTGACTCGGCAATGTATAAGTTAAAGTAGAACCTTCACTATACTGGTGACCTGGGGCTAAACCTAAATCCACTCTAAATTCTACAAAATCTCCAACTTTTCCTTGTGCCGATGTTCCAGAAACTTCTGCCCCATTAATTTTTAAAGTGATTTTCTCTTTAAAGTGAATATCTTCTCTATCAACAGGTAAACCAGGTGTTATTTGTTCATTCGGTGGCTGTGGTGATTCACCCTCTACTGGTTTGATAGCATCGTCCCCTTCGCCCTTAAGGTCATCTTCACTTGGATTTTTATCTTCTGTACTTGGATCTTTGTCTACCGTACTTGGACTTTCATCTACTGTACTTGGATCTTTATCTACTGTACTCGGATTTTTATCATCCTCACTTGGATTTTTATCTTCTGTGCCACCTTCTCCATTTGTGCTACTAGTAATATCACTAGATTCTTTACCATCTTTTCCGATTTCTTGGTTATGATCTTGTTGCTCCGACTCTAATGGTGTTGAAGAGGTGTCTTCAATCGCAAACACTGATATCGGTGATAGCACTGTTTGGAATACGAGTAGCAATAAGATTATTGCTATGTTTAGTTTTTTAAATTTCCTCATGTTTCTCTCCTTTTCTAAGTTCAGAGGGATACCTGTTGGTGTTTGCTGACGACGGTCATCCTTTCTACATGTTATAAAAGGATGCTACAAACATCGGTTGATCTCTCTTTCCTCCTATTCAGTTGTCGTCATACATTCTATTAAGTACTCGGAGTAGGTATTCATGATGACTTATGTATATTCGATGTACAATTAGAATGTATACATAGTACTTTTGTGACACCTTCAACAATAGGCCTCACCCCCTTTAGGGTTTTTGGCTCATTATAAAAGATAATACTAAACAATTTCTAAACAATCACGGACTTTTTATTTAAAAGATTCTAAAAAATTCTATATTTTTTCCACTTTTTTCATCTTTATACACAACAAAAAAACAGTGAAAGTAACTCATTTAGAGTACATTCACTGTTTTTCACTATTTGTATGTTGGAATACTATTTAATTTGATTATTTTATATACATATTTTTATACATAAAAAAAATTTTTTATTTTTTCCCTTTTCCTTGAAGGATGGCTAATATTTGCTTCTTAATATCGGAATGGGCACTGTTGTCTTCTAAAAAATCTAGTGGAAAATAGACTTTATGATCTCGCTTCATGCGGCCAGAAATGGAATCAACAATAATAGATTCACGCGATAGCTCTCGTAGCTCTCCATTTTTCATTTCTAAGAAAATAGGAACACGCACTTCTTCCTCTCCAGGTCGATAAAAGTCATAAGGTAGGTCTGCCGTCGTATCATGGACAAGATAATATTCTGGATTTAAATCAGCTTGCTTGAAGAGTTCTTGGAGTTTTTGATATTTATCCAATTCAACACCTGGGTCTAAATCGATGTACTGAAATAACTTTCGATTAACAAAACGGCGGCTTAAATCACGTAATATAGCATCTTCCTCTTGCATCCAAAGCTGAAAATATGTAAAAAGAATACTTTCATCTAATGCAAGATAGTCTTCAAGCGTAATTGAGTTACGGAAAAACGCTAAAAAGTGTGTAGGCTCGTGCTTAAATTTGTAGCCTGCCAAGCTTAGTTCTTTAGCGCGTTTTAAAATATTATTTAAAACAACCTCTGCGCTGCGAGATACTGGGTGGAAATAAATTTGTAAGTACATTTGATAGCGGCTCATTATATAATCCTCTACCGCATGCATGCCCGTCGTCTTAATAACGACTTGATTTTTTCGCGGACGCATCACTCTTAAAATTCGTTCCATATCAAAATGACCATAGCTTACGCCAGTAAAATAAGCATCACGCTGTAAGTAATCCATACGATCTGCATCTATTTGGCTTGATATTAAACTGACAACCTGCTTATTCGGATAGGTTTTTTCAATTACCTGTGATACTTTCTCTGGAAAATCAGCTGATACTTTTTTTAATACTACATTCACTTCTGTATCGCCGAGTAAAATTTGCCTTGTATAAAATTCGTGATCAAGCTCAAAGACATTTTCAAAAGCGTGCGAGAATGGTCCATGCCCTAAATCGTGTAATAGGGCTGCACAAAGCACAAGCAATCGTTCATCCTCATCCCATTCAGGACGACCTGCAAATATATCATCTACTATGCGGCGTACAATTTCGTAAACGCCAAGCGAGTGACTAAAACGGCTATGCTCCGCTCCATGGAACACTAAAAACGTTGTACCAAGCTGGCGAATTCGTCGTAATCGCTGAAATTCTTTCGTACCAACTAGATCCCAAATCGCTTGATCCCGTACATGCACATAGCGATGCACTGGATCCTTGAATACTTTTTCCTCTTGTAATTTAGCTTTTGCATAATGTGTCAATTGTACAGCACCCCCGTTTCCTATTTGTTCTATTATATGCGAAAAATATAGGACTAGCATACATATTTACTTTTAATTATAGAGACTATCAACCTAACTCGCTGTATTCTCGTCTTAATTTAAGATTCAATTGACCTAATTTCTAAGCGATGGAGCGAGAGAAAAGCTTCCCATCCCCCGCTTTATACGTTCTATCCGTCGCTCTGGTTCTTCTTTCCGTCACTACGAAGGTTCTATCCATCGCCCTGGCTCTCTTTCCGTCACTCCGATGGCCTTCCGTCGCTTCGATTCTTTCCGTCGCTCCAGCTATTCTTTCCGTCGCTTCGATTGTTCTTTCCGTCAATTCGTCCATTCTTTCCGTCGCTTCGGCCATTCTTTCCGTCACTTCGATTCTATCCGTCGCTCCAGCTATTCTTTCCGTCACTCCAAATATTCTATCCGTCGCTCTGGTTCTTCTTTCCGTCACTCCAAATATTCTATCCGTCGCTCTGGCTCTTCTTTCCGTCACTCCGAAGGTTCTATCCGTCGCCCTGGCTCTCTTTCCGTCACTCCGAAGGTTCTATCCGTCGCTCTGACTCTTCTTTCCGTCACTCCGATGGCCTTCCGTCGCTCTGACTCTTCCATCCGTCGATATTAAAAATCCCCAAAAAAACAAAAACTATCTTCAACTAGACTAGTGAAGATAGCGTTTTGTTTTACTTATTTTTTTAACTTTGCTAAAACCTTTTCCATTAGTTCTTCTTCCGTTAATGCGGCAACAGGACGGCTATTTACAAAGGTAAATGTTTTTTTACGTCCTGGGCCACAATAAGAATGACAGCCAATTTCGATGGTTGCATCAGGATCGATTTCCTTTAATTTTGGAATTAACGTTTTTAAGTTAACGGCCTGACATTCATCGCAAACTTTAAATTCGTTTGCCATTTTGTCAACAACCCTTTCTATATAGTATTTTTTTAACTTCTTTCAGCAGGTGTCTTTTGACCGAAAGCGTAGCGACAGGTACAGATGTCTTGGTAGCGAAAGCGCAGCGACTTGTACAGGTGTTTTCGCTACGTAAGTGAAACGGCAGTTACAAATGTCTTTTGTAGCAAAAGCAATGCGTCCAGCTACAGAAGTCTCCTATTCTATAGGTGGTGAGATAAATACGGTTTTAGATCCCTTTTTTAGTGGGTGTCCAAACATCTGCTAAAAGGTAAAGCCTCCGGCGGATATCACGGAATCTGAATGGGACTCTTTGTGCAAGCACAAAGCCGATTCTAGATTCAAAAATTCGTTTCTATTGAACGTATGGCTTCACATAGTTAAGTATGTAGCATACGTACAAACCTACATCGGGTATTGTATCGCATTTTTCCCCTTGTATTCAAGCATAATAATTCTTCCACATAGATGAATAAAAGGTTAAAAGATTGGTCATGCTAATTGTAAATAAAAGTTCCAAATAAAGGTGGGAGGATTTTAATATGAGTAAAGTAAGACAAGATGCTTGGTTAGAAGAAAACGATGAATTATTAGCTGAGGCGGTAATTCGCCATGTGACAGAAGGTAGTACACAATTAAATGCCTTTGAGGAAGCTGGTGATGCTTTAAATCGTACTGCTGCTGCATGTGGTTTTCGTTGGAATGCTGTTGTTCGTAAAGAATACGAGGAACAATTATCACAAGCAAAAAAAGAAAGAAAAGAAAGAATGCGAGTGTTGGGAGCTCCAGCAAGACGCCGTGCTTCTAGTATGTTTACAGTTAATAGTAGTGGTGCAGAGGGTAAATCAATTCCTCTTTCTGCATTAAATCTTGATATTGTCATAGCTTATTTATTACGTTTACAGCACTCTGGTGAAATAGGTAATGAGTCTACAAAATGGAGACAACTAGTACACGTAACATCTGAGAAAAATAAAAAACTAGAAAAAACTATAACACAGCTAGAAGAAGAAAACAGAGCTATTCGAAAAGATTACGAGCAATTTGTACAAATTATGAACCGAGCTCGACGACTAGTAACACTAGATGAAGAGGAAGAACGAATTGCACCTGTTTTTAAAATGGAGAAAAACGGAAATCTTGTTGTGAGTAGTCCTTATGCACAAGAAAACGGCGATGCGCTTAATTAGCAGCATCGCTTTTTTCTTTGAAATGATTTTTGATTAAAGTTTCGGTTCTAGCATTTTCTTATTCCGCTCTAAAACACGTTGTAAATAAAACGCATATTGCGTTAATTCTTCATCATGAAAAGATTCAGCCCGAATTTCTTCTGCCATATTGTGAAGAAGCTGCTGTAAACGAATAACAACGGCTTCCACTGTTAATGATGCATCAATAAGTTCAGATAATGACGCCATCACTTCAGGGACGATGTTAGGATACGTAAATTTTGTTTCCTCACCTTTTAGACTTTCCTCATAAAAGTCACGAATGAGTGCTGCTCGTTCAGAACCGCTTCCTTCAATACATAAATAAATTTGCACTGCTACTCCTTGACGTAAACGTCTCTGAGAAATACCAGCAAATTTCTTCCCTGCAATACTTAAGTCATAAGAACCTGGACAATAGGAGCCTACAATTTCATAGGCTTCAATTTGATCCGATACTTCAGGGAACAAACCTTTTACTAGAGCTACCATGACATCATAGCCATCATTAATGCTTAGTGCTTCCGTTTGTTCAGATAAAACAATAGAAATATTCAGTACACCTTCATCAAGCACAACTGCTAATCCGCCTGAATTGCGTACAATAGGATCATAGCCACGTTCTTTGAGCAAGTCCATCCCCTGCTGCACATATGGTAAACGGTGATCCTGAATACCAAGCACAACCGATGCATCGTGTACCCATGTACGAATAGTTGGTGGAGAAGCTAATTGACCTACTAACTGACATAAAGTATCGTCTGTTGCAAAGGATTCAAGTGGCGATCTTTGCTTCGCGCTAATGGATTGATCGTAAAAACGCCAAATCGGCTGTTGTAAAATACTTTTCATGATTGGAACTCCTCTATCTACATCTATTCTCTTTAGAATACATTATCTATCGAAGGTGTCAAATTCGTGAAATGCAATCATGGACTTAGGGAATCTGTACAAACTATGATAAACTAAAATTTGAAAGATATTCACTTATAAAGGAGTGTTCTTAATAATGAATGAAGCAGCAATTACTTTAGATGGTTGGTACGCTTTACATGATTTCCGCTCAATTGACTGGGCTTCATGGAAACTAGTTTCTGCTGAGGAACGCCAAGCAGCAGTAGAGGAATTCATTGCATATTTAGAAAAATTAAACGAAGCTGATATCGCTAAAACAGGTGCTCATGCATTTTACGCAATCGTTGGTCAAAAAGCTGACTTTATGATTATGACATTACGTGAAACAATGGATGAGCTACAAGAGCTTGAAGCTGAATTCAATAAATTAGCGATTGCTGATTTTACAATTCCTACATATTCGTATGTATCTGTTGTAGAGCTTTCTAACTATTTAGCAGGTGAGTCAGACGAAGATCCTTACCAAAATCCACACGTGCGTGCTCGTCTATATCCTGAACTTCCACGTGCTAAGCATGTATGCTTCTATCCTATGGATAAACGTCGTCAAGGCAATGACAACTGGTATATGCTTTCAATGGATGAACGCAAATCTCTAATGCGTTCTCACGGTATGATTGGTCGTGGCTATGCTGGTAAAGTTAAACAAATCATTACTGGTTCTGTTGGCTTTGATGATCACGAATGGGGCGTAACACTATTTGCAGATGACGTACTACAATTCAAAAAATTAGTATATGAAATGCGTTTTGATGAAGTTTCAGCTCGCTATGGTGAATTTGGTGCATTCTTCGTTGGTAACCTTCTTAATAACGAGAAACTTGTGAAATTCTTAACTGTCTAAATTGCTTTTAAATATCATCGCCTTGGCGTCATTGCGTCAGGGTGCTTGATCATCATTCGGTAGATGTTTGGAAATGGATTCATCTCACTGACTTCATAAGGTGGGAGTCTTCAGCTGAATATAGATAAAAATGAGAGTCCATAGTCGTGGACTCTCATTTTTTAATATTCACTTTCTTCGTTATTCTCTGATTCCAATATTAAAATAATTGTATGAATAAAAAAGCCCGTTAGAATCATAAGAAAAACTAAATACCAATTATATGGTTGATGATAGTATTCTGCTATACCAACTGCCATGAATGCACTTATGATAATTGCTACAAACGTACCAAAATTATGCATTATAACACTCCTTCATAAAAGCAAAAAATAATTTTCCACTTTAGTATGTCACAGTTTATTTTTAATATACTTACAAAACATTAGATTTCATCTACTTAATCAAAAAAATAAAAAAAGTGCCACCAACCGCGATGACACTTTCTTATTTTAAAGACCTTTCATCGTTAACTTTCAAAATTAGTATAATCGTATGGATAAAAAATCCTACTACAATCATTAATATTAAGAGATACCAATGGAGTGGCTGTCCGTAAAAACTCCCTACTAAAAATGCCCGCACAGCACTCAACAAAATGCCTACCCAAACACCAATCTCCATACCCTATCACCTCACATGTATTCAATACACATGCAATTTCCTATCCCATGTTCCCATTCTATCTCTATTTATAAAATTTTGGCTCATCACCATAACGTGGGGTTGATTTCCGTTCCTGGCTAGGCGGTTTCCTTGGGACATCGGAAGAAAAAGTGTTTTCTATGTGAAAGTGTACAAGGCGTTACCACAGGACTGATGCTTTTTGCCTTCGTTCCCCTACTCGTTTACGCTTCGGGGTCTTATCTGTGACGCTGTTTCCCAAGGACCTCATCTTCACTCCAATCAACTTATATAGCTTACGTTTGGTGTTGAATATCTACTTTTACAGACTACTCGTATTACTAATATATGCGTAGCATTTTTAAATTGTGAATTTCTTTCAATTTTAATTACGTCCGGAATCAGATTTGCTCTTAGGCTTACAGATGTTTTTTCGGGAAAGCGTGGCGTCAGCAGCAGGATGCAGGTCAATTAGCCGTTATCGCATAAATGCGACCCTTTCCGATTACGTTACATCCACCCCTAGCAGGTACAGGCGTTAGGACATCCACTGCCCCGCATTCATCTTACGCCTATAGAGATAGGAGACTTCTGTACCTGTCGCTTCGCTTTCGGTCAAAAAACATCTGTAGCTGACGCTTCGCTTTCGCTACCAAGACACCTGTACCTGTCGCTACCAAAACACTTACTGAAAAAAGTTAAAATTAAACATGTCTACAATACCATCATGCATATACTGTCTGCGAGGAGGAGTAAAAATCGCCGTTATAAAGACGAATGATGCACAAACAGCCATGCTAGCAAGGCTTATGCGCTCTGAGGCAGAAGGTGAAGGAAATTTAGGTATGCTGATGGTCGGCAATGTTGGCGTCAATCGTGTACGAGCCGATTGTTTAGATTTTACGGATGTTCGTACAATTGAACAAATGGTTTTTCAGCGTCCTGGAGGCTTTGAAGCGACACAAAAAGGCTACTTTTATCAACGCGCACGTGATCAAGACATTCGATTAGCGAAGAGAGTTATTCAAGGCGAAAGATTCCATCCAGCGACCCGTTCTCTATGGTTTTTCAGACCTGAGGGAGATTGTCCAGCACAATGGTATGGTCAGTGGAATACGGGGAGATTCAAAGCACATTGCTTCTTCTCGCCAACCGAAGAAGATTGTCCTCAAATCTAAAAGAAAGAAGGTTGATAACTTATGATGCCTTATTATTGGACACCGACAACGCAACAACAAATGCCTCCACAGGTAATGCCTCCACATACGACTGGAGCACGACCAACTGGACGGGAGCAATCGTATATTGAAAATATTTTCCGATTAAATCGCGGAAAGCCTGGAACTTTCCATTTTTCCTTCGAGCATGCGGTTGAGCAAGGAAAAAACACAAAAACTGTGCGAGGCGTTGTAGAAGCAGCCGGTCGAGACCATGTTATTTTACGTGAACTCAAATCGAATCATCGTTTCCTTTTCCCAATGATTTATTTTGATTTCGCTGAATATGATGAAGAAATGGCTTATTTTAACCAAAATCCATAAGAAAAAGCTATTCAAAAATTCATATTTTCTTAATGGTAAAATCCATCTCCTCTATAGGCTAATCGGCTTGCTCCTTCGCTCTGTTTTACTTAAGCTTCGTCGCATTGCAAATTTCGTTAGACTCCTCATTGAGTCTCGTATCCTTGCATGCGTCGCAAATGTGTTAGTAGTATGAAACGAGGAATCTGTGTGGATATTGCCATTAGATCAAAAGAATTGGCATGTTAGGATATCTCCTAGCATGCCAATTTTTATTTACTATTGATTTTCTTGTAAAAACTGCAATGTTGCTTTTCCTAATGTTTTAGCAGCAATCAACATTGCACGTTCATCAAAGTCAAAGCGTGCATGATGGTGAGGATATGCTACTTCCCACTCTGGCTTTTTAGCACCTGTGAAGAAAAATGTTCCTGGTACATTCTCTAAATAATACGCAAAGTCCTCACCAATCATAAACGGTGGACACGTAATAATATTTTCTACTCCTGGTATATCTGCTGCAAGTTGTGCAATAAATTCTGTTTCTTTCACATGGTTATACACCGGTGGATAGCCTCTTGTATAACGATAGTCATAGCTTGCACCGAATGCCAAACAAGTGGCATGTAAAATTGCCTCAAGTTCTTGCTCCATTTGTTTACGTACCTGCTCTTCAAAAGTACGGACTGTTCCAGCTAATACTACTCGTTCGGCAATAACATTGAAAGGATTAATCGCCTCCAAATGACCAATCGTTAAGACAGCTGACTTTAATGGATCAATACGTCGAGATATAATCTGCTGTGCATTGACTACAAACTGTGACGCAAGAGTAACTGCATCAATAGAATGATGAGGCTCCGCACCGTGACCACCTTTGCCATGAATTGTAATTTCCACTTTATCCGCAGCAGCCATAATCGCCCCGTCTCTCACCAATATATCTCCAAACGGTGTTGGTGCCCATAAATGTGTACCGAAAATAACATCTACCCCGTCTAGACAGCCATCTTCAATCATAGGCTTTGCTCCACCTGGCGCCATCTCTTCTGCATGCTGATGAATAAATACTACATTGCCCGCAATATCATCCTTTATTGCATGAAGTGCTTTAGCAAGCCCTAGTAATGTTGCAGTATGACCATCATGTCCACATGCATGCATTTTACCATCTACTTTTGATTTATAAGGGCCGTCATTTTCCTCCTGAATTGCCAGCGCATCAAAATCAGCGCGTAACGCCACTGTTTTACCTGGCTTCCCTCCGCGTAAAGTAGCAACAACACCACGTTCACCTACATGCTCACGAACCTCATGTCCTAATGCTCGATGAAAAGCAGCTATATAGGCCGGTGTTTCCACTTCCTCAAAGGATAATTCCGGGTATTCATGTAAATGACGACGAATCGCTACCATTTCATCATAGTTATGTTCTAGTAAAGTAAAAAGCTTCTCCATATCACAAAACCTCACTTCCTATTTGTCGAACTTATTTGATAATTATAGTGTACTATAAATCCTTACAAAAACAATAGGAATTAAATCTAACCATTGTATTGTAATTATATTGTTCATTACGAAGGAAAATTCTCTTGACCCATTACTAGTTTTCAACAAAAAACCCCTTCACACATAGTGCAAAGGAGTAACTTTGGAAAAATATTTATATTCAATTTTCAACGCGCATGTTTAAGGGCAGCAACTATAATTAGAACCCAGCCTGTTAAAAATAGAACACCACCGATTGGCGTGATGGCACCTAGAACTTTAACGCCGCTGATTGCCAGTACATATAAGCTTCCTGAAAAGAAGACAATACCTAGGTTAAAAAAGATTCCAGCTAAATTTAACTGCTTTACTTGACCTAGTAGTTTCGAGCTCATCAATATGCCAATCACCAGTATAGCCGTGGCATGAAACATTTGGTACTGAACCGCAGTTTCCCAAATTCCGCGACTATAATCGTCTAGAACCTCTTTTAAAGCATGTGCACCGAATGCACCCAATGCCACTGCTAAAAAGCCGTGAAGTGCACCTGTTACGATAAATTTTTTCATGTCATTTTCCCTACCTTTAATCAATTTCGCCTTGGCTAATTGCCGCTGTCGCTTTCGCGCAGATAAACAATGGTCCCGATTTTGAAATGTGTTGCACAATTTATTCCTATCAAAATCCACCGGGGGCTTTATCTTCATTCAGTAGGCTTTAGGACACCTACTGAAAAGGAACCACATCCGCATTCATCTAGCCACCTTTTAAGTGGCGTCTTCACTGAAGAAGATAATTAAAAGTCAAAAATTGAATCACCATTTGCTCCGTCTTCTTCTTCAATTTTTGCAGTATATAAGCTTGTTTGCTTCGGTTCTGACACTAGCATTTGTGGTAGGTGTTTTGACTGGGCTTTAAAAATATCGTCAGATGAGTCTAATACCACATCACATAATGCTCGGATTGCCGTTAAGGCTTCACGAATTTGCTGTTCGTCTCCAGCATTTTTAACACCAGATAATTGTTTTTCAAGTTGTTGAATAACGGCTTGATAAGGAATCATTACATTCTCCCACTTTCTGCTTTTGGCACAAATTTCAAACAGTCTGTGCCAGAGGATTGTTTAACGACAACAGATGGTATTTGCTTCGTTTTAAAGCCATAAGCTGCACATGCCCGTGGAGTTTTTGGGTCCCACGTTACTTTAAAATATTGACATTTGAAACAATTTACCTTCATCGTTGTTCCTCACTTTCTTCTATTATTAACTGTAACATGAAACGATAAGTGATGTGCATTCAATTTCGCCTTGTCTAATTGTAGCTGTTGCTTCGCTTTCGCTACAGGAAGCATTTGTAGCTGTCGCTTTGCTTTCGTTAAAAAACAATTATTGAATGAAGATATCGATCTATGCCAATCTATGCTAGATTCCAATCAATTGGCTGCTCTCCCCATTCCACTAACTGTGCATTAATCTTCGAATATGGTTTACTGCCGAAAAAACCTCGATAAGCACTTAATGGACTTGGATGAGGTGCTTCTAAAATTAAATGCGCTGTTGAGTATTTACGAATTAATTGTTTTTTACGTTGTGCTGGTTTACCCCAAAGCACGAAAATAATTGGTTTATCTCTTGATGCTAATTTATCGATTACAGCATCGGTAAATCGCTCCCATCCTTGTTCTTTATGAGAATTCGCTTGACCTGCTCGAACAGTTAATACAGTATTCAATAACATTACTCCCTGCTGCGCCCATTTTGTTAATGTTCCATTTTGAGGGATTGGATAGCCAAGGTCATCTTGTAATTCTTGTAGCATATTTCGTAGGCTTGGTGGATGTTTGATTCCCGGCATGACCGAAAAGCTTAATCCATGTGCTTGGTTTGGTCCATGATACGGATCCTGACCTAAAATTACGACCTTTACATCTTGATAGGCCGTCGTATTAAATGCGTTCATTATGTCATTTATCGGTGGATAAATTGTTTGTGTTGAATATTCATGATCTACAAATTGTTGTAACTTTGTGTAATATGTCTTTTCTATTTCTTCTGCAAGTATTGCTTGCCAATCATTCGGGAATACTTGTTTCATTGTAATATAAGCCCCTCTCTCTTCTTACAACGGTACAAAAAAATAATGTTTAATTCAAGTATCCAATTCAATTATGCCTTGGCATAATTGCGTCCAAAATCGACTTTACGCTTAGGCCTGAAACTGTTTTTATGCGAAAGCGCTGTACTAACGTAGCGGCAGCGGTAGCGGCAGCGACAAATGCTTTTTGTGCGAAAGCGTAGTGCTAACGTAGCGGCAACAACAATTGTTTTTTGTGCGAAAGCGCTGTACTAACGAACGGCAGCAAAATTGTTTTTTGTGCGAAGCGCTGTACTAATGTAGCGGCAACAACAATTGTTTTTTATGCAAAAGCGCTGTACTAACGAGCGGCAGCAACAATTTTTTTGTGCGAAAGTTCAGTACTAACGTAGCGGCAGCGATATAGGTCAGTTAGCCGTTATTGCACGGATCGATGGTTTTAGGCTAACCATCCTTAACGCCTTTCCGATTCTGTGAATCCGGTGGAGGCTTTAACTTCCTTCAGATGAAAAGTGAGAAAAACCACATTCATCACAGCGTCTATAGAAATAGAAGACTTCTACTGAAAGAAGTTAAACTGACCTTCTAAAAATATCTAACTCTGACTATTTTTACAGCATCAGAATAAGACTATACTAGATGGTAATTTTAAAACTTTTATCTATAAAGGAGATATTCCACATGGCTCTTAAAAAAACTTTAACAATTGCTGGTTCAGATACATCAGGTGGCGCAGGTATGCAAGCCGATCTTAAAACATTTCAGGAGCACGGCACATATGGCATGGTGGCATTAACAGTTGTCGTAACAATGAATCCAAACGGTTGGACTCATAACGTAACACCATTACCAACAGAGCTTTTACAAAAACAAATCGATACTGCTCTTTCAACAGGCATTGACGCTATAAAAACTGGTATGCTGTCAACGGAAGAGATTATTCGTATCGCAGGTGATGCTATCGCAAAATCTGGTACTGCAAACGTAGTCATTGACCCTGTAATGGTATGTAAAGGTGAAGATGAAGTATTAAACCCTGGTAATACAGATGCAATGATTCAACATCTTTTACCATTAGCTGCAGTTACAACACCTAACCTATTTGAGGCTGGCCAATTAGCTGGTACTGGGACACCAAAAACAATCGAAGAAATGAAAATAGCCGCTCGTAAAATTCACGACCTTGGTGCCAAAGCCGTTGTAATTAAAGGTGGAAAAGCGTTAGCTACTGAAAAAGCAACTGACTTATTCTTCGACGGTGTAAAATTCTACTTATTAGAATCTGAAAAAGTAGCTTCAACTTATAACCATGGGGCTGGCTGTACATTTGCTGCTTCCGTAACAGCAAACCTTGCAAACGGTCTTTCAGTACAAGAAGCTGTAATTGAAGCAAAAGAATTCGTTTCAGCTGCAATCGCTCACGGTTGGGCATTAAATGACTATGTAGGGCCAGTTATGCACGGTGCAAAATCCCGTTTTGGCGCACCACAAGTAACAGTAACAGAAATCTAACTTTTTTCAGCAAATGTCTTTTGACCGAAAGCGTAGCGACAGGTACAGATGTTTTGGTAGCGAAAGCGTAGTGTCAGCTACAGATGTTGGATGTCCAATCATCCGCTACAAAGAAGTTAAAGCCTCTTGCGGATGTCATGGGACGGAAAGGAGTTCTTTGCAAGCACTAAGCTGATTCCGAGCTCAATGATGCCGAGGCATAATAACTAAAAGGCATCTGATTAGTTTCAGATGCCTTTTTTACATATAGTAGTTCTCCATCATTTCGAGCCGATAATCCCATGGATCGTTCATCGAAATAAATTGAGCAAATGCCTTACTTTCCTTTTTACGATCTGCACGTGCCTTTGCTCGTTCAGATGCCGTTTCATGTAGTTTTGTCTCCTCTACTGTTTCTGGGATAACAGATGGAACTGGGGTTGGTTTATTATTTTCATCTAATGCAACAAAGGTTAATAATGCTGTTGCTGCTACCTTACGTTCTCCTGTTTTCAAATTCTCAGAAATGACCTTTACGAAAACTTCCATTGAAGATGTCCCTGTCCACGTTACATAAGATTCGAAATAGACAGAATCGGTCGGGCGTATTGGATGCAAGAAGTCTACAGAATCCGTTGAAGCTGTCACACAATCTCTACGGCTATGCTTAGCAGCGGAAATTGAAGCTACTTGATCGATGTCACTCATCAAACGACCGCCAAACAGTGTATTATGATTGTTAATATCATTCGGAAAAACTCGACTTGTACGCATAACTCTAGAATCTTTACAATATTTAAAGTTTTTATTCACATCTATTCCCCCTAAAAACAACTGTTTATTTCTACTATATTGCTCTATTTTTCCATAAAAAGCAATTAAATTGTCGGAAAATTAAGAATTTTTAACCACTGTTTTTTTATTAATTCTCTGGACAAGATACGCTACTGCCTCATATGCCATATATTAGCTGTATATGGGAGGGAGAAAAATGGTAAGACGTAGACAACAACAAGCCCCAAATGGAGAAGGAAATTTCCTAGCTGGTGAAGAAGCTGGTCTCCTAGGTGAAGATACAGGTATTCAAAGTGGAGATATAACCTCTACTAAAGTAGAATTAATATCTTCAATGGTTTTGACAATAGGGTATTCATTAGCAACCCTCTCCACCATTTTAGCATTGCAGGAAGAAGAGGCAAATGAACAAGCAAGAACATCCGACGCGCGAAATCAAAGTGTACAATTTAGACAAATGCATAAACATTTATCACATCTCAACAATCGTCTAGATTCCATTGAACGGAAACTCAATCGATATTAACAAATACATACCCCATAAAAACCGCTACTTATAAAAAGCCGCGATTCTCCGTCATAAAAGAGAATCGCGGCTTTTTTTACTATAATATGATAATGAGCTTTCAGTCTTCTTCCCTTTTTTACAGCTATACATACCAATATTGAAGGAACGTCATCTATTGTACCAAGATAGAATTCGTTATTACCTAGTTTTAAATCCCCTTCAACACTATGCGCTGCCTCTCCACTGTTAAGGAAGAAATCGTGTTCAGTATCTTTTCGTTTGTGAAACCGTATACAATACAAAACGACACATTTTGTACAAAATTGCTTTCACACTCATTATATTGATATATTTCTATAATTTTTTCAAGAATATTGCTTAAAAATCTTCATAGATTAAAAAATGGGATCATTTGTCTCAGAAAGAATGATTTAGCGCAAAGGATTTTTTTACGAAAGCGCAGCACAACGGAATGGCAGCAACAATAAAGCGCAGCACAGCACGGTGTTGGTCACCCAGGCGTTTCACAGAATGAAAGTTCTTATACCTGAGTCCCCCTATTTCATTGATATATGTGGACCCACTGAAAGAAGTTAAACAAGCCTTCGAGATTCATTGGAGATGAAGCATAGTGTTACATAGGCATTCAATTTCCCTTTGTGAATTATTTTTACTATACTTAAAGGAGAAATAATCGAGAGGAGTGTTAAGATGCAAGAAGTACAAGTAAAGACGTTGCAGGAATTATTGAATTCTTTCGCCAACAAAGACGTTTATATTCATCTTGAGACGACAAACGGTTCTTATGCAGCACACTATGATGAAAAATTTTTCAATGCAGGTGCTTTTATTCGCAATGCAAAAATCAACTTTGAACTTGCTAAAGTGGTAGATGATTCACCCCATCGTGTCGGATTAAAAATGGCACATGGCTGGGTTTATGCTCAAGGCATCACACATTTTGAATTAGATGATTTAGGCCGTTTATTAATGGCTGGACTAGACTATTCAGGTAAATTGGCGATTGCACTCGAAATTAGCGAAACGCCATTTACTTACTAAGGGGGACGACTTTTTGAATTTACAACCACAGCGTCATATTTTAATTGTTTACCCTCACCCAGATGATGAGGCTTTTTCAGTTGCTGGAACAATTGCCTATTATACAAAGAAAATGAATACACCGGTTACATATGCCTGTTTAACTTTAGGTGAGATGGGGCGTAATTTAGGAAACCCACCTTTTGCAACACGTGAATCTTTGCCAGAAATTCGACGTAAGGAGCTTGTTGCAGCAGCAGAGGCTATGGGAATACAAGATTTACGTATGCTTGGTTTCCGTGATAAAACGATTGAATTTGAAGACGATGAAAAAATGGTAAAGCTTGTTGAAGGTTTAATTGAGGAGCTAATGCCTTCTCTTATCTTTACGTTCTTACCTGGTTTTGCAGTGCATCCTGACCATGAAGCTACAGCACGTGCCGTAGTGGAAGCTGTTCGTCGTATGCCAAAAGCTGCACGTCCACAAGTGTTAGGTTGTGCCTTTGCAAATGATACGATCGAAAAAAATGGAGAGCCACATGTTGTCAACGATATACGTGAAATGAGGATGGATAAAATTAAAGCATTACAAGCACATGCATCTCAAACTGCTTGGATGATGCAAGAAACAGAAAAACGTGTTGATAACGGCGAGCCAATGAGTGAAAGCTGGCTTAATATTGAAAAGTTCTATATTGTAAATCCTGATCAATATGTAAAATAACAATAAAACGGTTCTGTCCTCTTTCTTCATTGAGAACAGAACCGTTTTATATTAAGCGACCCTCATCTTTTTTAAAAAATGAATAATGAAAGTTATTGAGAAAATAATAATTAACACCACAAAAAACATATAATGTGGAACGTGAATACCGATGACACTGGCTAGCATTTTCAGTGCAATAATCCCAATAATAATGAATGCTGTTGCCTCTAATTCTGGTATTTTTTCTATAACGATTAAAAATAAGCCAGCAATCGTTCTCATCATTAAAATACCTAACATTCCCCCGATTAGTAATATCCAAATTTGATTGGATATCGCAAAAGCAGCAAAAATCGCGTCAATTGAAAAAGCAATATCCATCAGTTCCACAGAAATAACAGTTGCCCAAAAAGTTCCAAAAAGGCGAACCAACAGCCCTGTTTTTTTCATCTCTTTAGTACTATCCACTTCCCCTATCTGTAAGAAATGAGCAACACATAGCCAACCTAAATACAGGGCTCCTAGCAATTTAATAAACCAAAATTCTACCAAATAAACACCTATCCCGATAAATAAAAATCGGAAAAAATAGGCCCCCAACATACCGTACATTAATGCCCGTTTGCGTTGCTTGTTTGGCAAATGCTTTACTAGCACTGCTAATACAAGTGCGTTATCTGCTGAGAGTAAACCTTCTATTATAATTAGTGTTGATATTAACCCCCAAGAGACAGGGTCAGTTAAGATCTCTTTCCACATTTCCCAATTGAAAAATTGCATGTATGTAGATAGAATTCCTTGAATGATTTCCAATTACATACCCTCCTACTTGTCCTAAGGTATTCTATTATATGCTTGACCATTTTTGTTATGAGGAAATGTGTGCACCCTTTATTTCTACAAAAAATTCTCGCAAAAATTTAATTATTCTGCATTTTGTAGTTTCCTAGATAAAACAGACACCGAAAATTTAGAATTTACTAAAAATTAATAACAAAAAGCTTATAATATGTGCTATCATAGGTAAATGTTTTATACGTATACGGAGGATGAATATTATGGAAGCTGCTGACACTAGAACTGTGCAGGTAGAAAATATCTTGATTGCACATCATTTCTTAAAAGACGTAGTGGTGCATACGCCGCTACAAAAAAATGACTATCTATCCGAGAAATATGGAGCTACTATTTATTTTAAACGCGAAGATTTACAGCATGTACGCTCATTTAAACTTCGTGGTGCTTATTATAAGATTAAAAAAATTGAAGAAGAGGCTCGTAAAGTTGGCGTCGTTTGCGCGAGTGCGGGTAATCATGCCCAAGGTGTGGCCTACGCTTGTGCTCAATTGAAAATTCAGGCAAGTATTTTTATGCCTCAAACAACACCTAAGCAAAAAATTGACCAAGTGCGTATGTTTGGTCGTGATTATGCAGAAATTATTTTAGCAGGTGATACCTTTGACGATGCTGCAGAAAGCGCATTTGCTTACTGCGATGAACACGATAAAATCTTTATTCACCCATTTGATGATTTGGATGTCATTGCTGGACAAGGAACGGTCGCTGTTGAAATTATGAATGACATGGAAGAACCGATTGATTACGTGTTTGGTAGTATTGGTGGCGGTGGCTTAATGTCAGGTGTTTCTGCCTATGTGAAAAACCTTTCCCCTAAAAGCAAAATTATCGGTGTTGAGCCTACCGGGGCGGGCAGTATGAAGGCTGCTTTTGCAGAAGGCGGTGCAGTGGCACTTGATTGGATTGACAAATTTGTAGACGGTGCTGCGGTAAAGTGTGTCGGTAACCACACATATGACGTTTGTCGTCGCTACTTAGACGATATCGTACTAGTACCTGAAGGAAAAGTATGTACAACGATTTTAAATCTTTACAATAAACACGCTATTATCGCAGAGCCTGCTGGAGCATTATCAGTAGCAGCACTCGACTCCTACAAAGAGGAAATTAAAGGGAAATCAGTCGTTATCATCATTAGTGGTGGTAATAATGATATCGATCGTATGCAGGAGATTAAAGAAAAGTCTTTAATTCACGAAGGCTTACTTTACTACTTCATCGTTAGTTTCCCACAACGTGCAGGCGCACTTCGCCAATTCCTTACAAGTGTGCTAGGTCCAAATGATGACATTACAACTTTCGAATATACAAAGAAAAACAACAAAGAAAGTGGTCCTGCCCTAGTCGGTATCGAACTTGGCAATCGTGAAGACTTCGAAGGATTACTCGTTCGCATGGATGAATTCGGCTTCAAATACAAAGAAGTAAACAACGACATTCAACTATTTGGCTTACTCGTCTAATATAGAAAGTCACACTTGCTAAGTGAGTGTGGCTTTTTTTGCGGGAATAAAAGGTTTATCGAAACTTTTTTGAGATTTATCGAGACTTTTTTGAGGTTTATCGAAACTTTTATCTTGTTTATCGAAACTTTTCAATCGTTTATCGACATCTATCTTACAAGCGACACTATCTGACCGCACCGATAGTTTACGTCGCTTACATTTCATCTAATAATTTCGCAGGAATTATATATTTTCTATTTTTCTTTTCACCTATCGCTTCAAATTTTAACTTTTTCAATAAATAATAAACCGCCTTCTCTGAGTCAATATCAAAAAAATTACGAAACTGAGCATTTGTAATATTGTTGCTTATCATTAATCGAAAATCATGTAATGCGATTAGCATCGATTGATTATCAATCGATTGGCAATTGCTACAATGCCATCTCCCATGGATGTAACGTAGAACATGGTCAAAATGACAATGAGAGCATAGTGCACCTTTCTTCAATTCACCCACTTTAATATCTAGGGTCCATTGAATTGGTTTGTGCCTCGTTAAAATATGCGCCGATAATTCTCTCAAATCTTTTTCACTTAGACAGACTTGTTGATGCTGCTTGAACAGGTTATATATCCTTTCTGCCAAACCACTTACATGAATAATTGGCTGCGACAAGAAAGTCGACGCCATAATCATATTTGGATTTGCTGAAATGACTATATATTCAATCGGTATATGATGACCGCTCATTTGAAATAGCCGACGCAAAAACCTAGCATGGCGCTTCACTTGATCAAAGGGATTTCTAAAGCCATCTACTCTGCCATCAGACGTAATTCGAATAAATTGATGGTTATCTTTCATATATTCTACACGCCCAACGATATTTTTGATTTCCACTATTAAAATAAAATTCTGCGACATCAACAATGTATCCATTTGATGTATGGATCCACCTTCATCCTTAAGCGCAACATCGTGTAATAAATAATGCGTTTGCTCTAAATAAATACTTTGCCATTCTCGATCTACTCGTTGCTCACCTGCATACCCTGCTCTTGTTCTATTGAGCATATCTTGATAGTAAGTAGTTTTAGGGTGAGATTTCGGTAATCGCCTCTCAATCATTTCTAACACGCGTTGCTTCGATGAAACTTCCCGTTTTTTCAGTAACATAAGTTCACCTCCTTTAGTTAGATTATAATGCACTTCTTTCAACTTAACTAAATTTTCAGTTTTTTATTAACTTCTAAAAAACATTGACATCCAACGAAAAAACGCTCACACCTATGTATGAGCGTTTTATCATATATTATCCTAGTAGCGCACGGTCTGAGTTCATTTTCTCTCCGCGGATACGTTCGAACTCTGCCATTAAATCTGGGATGGTTAATTCATGCTTGCGATCCTCGCCGACCTCTAAAATAATTTGACCTTTATCCATCATAATCAGTCGATTTCCTAAATCTAATGCCTGTTGCATATTGTGCGTGACCATTAATGTCGTTAAGTTGTCTTTCTCAACTAAATATTTCGTAATACGTGTGATTAACTCTGCACGAGATGGGTCAAGTGCCGCAGTATGCTCGTCTAGCAATAAAATCGAAGGCTTCGTAAATGTTGCCATTAAAAGTGACAAAGCTTGACGCTCCCCTCCCGAAAGTAAGCCCACTTTTGCAGACAATCGATTTTCAAGATTTAAACCCAACATCTCTAACGATTCCTTGAAAAATTCACGACGCTTTTTATCAACACCGAAGCGCATGCCTCTACTCTTATTACGTGAGTAAGCTAATGCTAAATTTTCCTCAATCGTCATTGTTGGTGCTGTACCAGCCATCGGATCCTGGAATACTCGACCGATAAAGTGGGAACGTTTATATTCTGGCAAAGTAGTAACCTCATTCTGATCAATTGATACCGTGCCAAAGTCTGGTGTTAGCGCGCCAGAAATCATATTCATCATGGTCGATTTACCAGCACCATTACTGCCGATAATTGTGACGAAATCCCCTGGCTTCAAATGCAAATTAATTTCTGCGAGTGCAATTTTTTCATCAGGCGTACCTTCATTAAAAATCTTATTAATGCCGTTTAATTTAAGCAAGGCGCTTCCCTCCCTGCTCAACCGTCTTTACGTGTGTTCTCTCTGCTGCACGCTTCACCTTTCGTTTTCGTTCCTTACCCTTATTGATAAATTGTGGTAAAACTAACGCTATAATAACAATGATAGCCGTTATTAATTTCATATCTCCTGAATCAAGGAAATCTACTCGTAATGCTAATGCTAAAATAATGCGGTAAATGATCGCTCCAGCAATGACAGCGAAAGTTGTGCGCATAATCGTTTTTGTACCGAAAATTGCTTCACCGATAATAACAGATGCAAGACCAATCACAATCATCCCAATCCCCATACTGACATCTGAGAACTTTGAATATTGAGCGATTAAAGCTCCAGAAAATGCCACAAGTGCATTAGAAAGTCCTAGCCCTAAAATTATAAGTGTATCTGTATTCGCCGAGAAGCTACGAATCATGCGCTTATTATCACCGGTTGCTCGAATAGCCAATCCAACCTCTGTTTTTAAGAACCAGTCTGCAATGAACTTAATGATAATCGTAATGATTAAAACTACGATTATCGTACTCCATGTTGAAGGTAGTTGCTGAACGCCGAGGCCTTTTAATAGGTTATTTAAAGCCGTATCGATTCCTAAATTACTCCAAAACGCTTGAAACTTTGAAAATAAAGTCTCTGAATTTAATAGTGGAATATTCGGACGACCTATCGTATTTTCTGCAGTTGATCCCATAATGCGTAGGTTAATAGAATACAAAGCAATCATCATTAAAATTCCCGATAATAGAGGATTAATCTTGCCTTTTGTGTGAAGAATTCCTGTCATACATCCAGCAATAAATCCAGCAACAATTGCCACCAAAGTTGCTAAGATTGGGTGGTAGCCAAGCATAATCATTGTCGCTGCTGTAGCTGCCCCTGTTACAAAGCTTCCATCAACCGTTAAGTCTGGAAAATCTAACACACGGAATGTTAAATACACACCAAGTGCCATAATTGCATAGATGATCCCTTGCTCCATCGCGCCAAATATTGCTAAAAACATAGTTCATCATCTCCTAATAATTTCTTAATAAATATAATTTCGCTCAACATCATAACTTGAAATTGATTTCTGGGGCGTCCGATAAGCCTGCGTTCCTCTATCGCTACTTCCTAAGGAGTCGCCTAGCCCTACTCCAATCAACTTTCAATATGAACCATAATTTTTAGTATTCTAATAAGATGAAACTAGAAAGGATTACCCCACCATAATTGGGATTAATGCAATGTACTCTATTCGCTCGTAACTATATATAGCGCTAATCCTTCCTCATAATATTCTAAAAAGTAGATAAAGCGGGGGCAGTTTTCGTTCTCCCCCGCTTCGTTCGATAAGATAATCATGTCGTCATTACTTTTCTAACAGCTCTGCACCCCAAGAATCTTTAATTTTGATCCCTAAATCATCCGCTACTTTTTTATTGATTAATAGTTTTAATTTTTGTGGGTATTGCGCTGGTATATCAGCAGGTGTTGCTTCACCTTTTAGAATCTTCACAGCCATTTGCCCCGCCTCATAACCGATGTCATAATATTCAAAACCATATGCAGCTAAGCCACCACGTGCTACAGAGTCAAGCTCTCCTACAACTAGTGGTAATTTATTAGAGTTTGCTACATCAATGACAGACTCAAGAGCCGAAACTACTGTATTATCAGTAATGATATAGAATGCATCTGCTTTACCAATTAATGATTCAGTAGCTTGTTTTACTTCTGCAGAAGTTGCCGCAGATGCCTCAACTACTGTTAGGCCTTGCTCAGCCATAACTTTTTTCACTTCTTTTACTTGTGCTACTGAGTTTTGCTCACCAGCGTTGTAAACCATACCTACTTTTTTCGCACCTAGTTCCTTTAAGAATGCTACTGTTTTTGAAATAGTCTCAGGATGTAAATCAATCGTTCCTGTTACGTTTTTCCCTGGCTTCTCCATAGATTCAATGAGCTGTGCGCCAACAGCATCCGTTACAGAAGTGAAGACAATCGGAATATCACTAGTAGCTGTCGCCGCCGCTTGTGCTGATGGTGTAGAGTTAGCAAAAATTAAATCTACGTTGGCACTTACTAGATTGTTTGCAATCGTCGTATTAAGACTATTATCTCCTTGTGCTATTTGCGGATCGTATTCAACTTTTAAGCCAGATTCTTCAATTGCTTTTTTGAAACCTTCAGTTGCAGCATTTAAAGATGGATGCTCAACAATTTGAGTAATCCCAATTTTAAATGTTTTGTCATCTGCATTGCTGCTCTCACTTGCATTATTCTTGTCGTTCTCTTTCGAGTCTGATGAACTAGATCCACTGTTACCACAAGCAGCAAGCATTAAAACTAATCCAAATAACAGGAACGAAAGCTTTCTTAAATTGCTTTTCACAAATAATCCCCCCAATATTATCTCTAATATTTATCACACTTTATCCAAACAAAGTGTGAACTTATCGCTATATTATCGTTATTATATAGGTTCGTCAATAACATTATGAATGTTCTGACTATTAAACTTCACAAAATATTTTATTTTTTCACTTAATTTGTCACTTTAAACCACTAAACTACACTATTTCTATAAATTGATTTCTTTTTCTAATATAACAAAAGTTTTTTTGATAAATTTCGCGAAGTTATTTTTCTGCTATTGATTTTTCAAGTAATTTGTATAAAACCTAAAAACCCGATATTCCCCAAAATAAATGTCAGGCTGTCAAATTATTATATTTATTCACTATTACTTCTATAAGATATCTACTAACCGACTACTTTAGGGTAGCGGGATATCCGGGAAGTAAACGTGCGTTTGGGTAATGCCTTGGATGGCTGAATAAAATCACTTTCCCTTAATGTTGACATTTTATTGCTAACTACATTGATCTACACATTTCAGTCTCCTTTTTTACACTTAATGCATATGATGCAAATAAGACGAATGCTGCTTTCAAAAAGGAGGAATACCATGAACAATGAAGAAACCGATTTAAATCAACCTTCTTATTCACAAGAGAAACAAAATGGAAATATAGAGGATATTGACTCAATCATCTCTAATCTTTGTGACAGTCTATTTGCATTTGCTCTAGATTTTGCCTTAAATGCCTTGGAATATACAAAAGATTTAGATGGAGAACTAGAATATACAGATGAATTCAAAAAACAACTTGACGATATCATTTTTGAAATAGGAGAAATTAAAAATGTTTTAGATGAATAAATCCCAACGAGAGACCTCCTACTTCTTTAGCACCAAGGCATCCTCAGAATAGAAGTTTAAAAAAGCAGAGGTGTCTAAATGCAAAGCTTTCAAGATATGTGTACAAAATTTGCTCAGATTGCCAACGGAAAGGCTTCTATGGAACATGGTGTATGTTCCGTAAAACTTAATCGAAATCTTACTGTTACGATTCAAGGTCGCCCAAGCCGTAGTGCACTTCATGCTGGAATAACGTTCGAATCACTCGATATATACGGAAATGCACTTAACTTAGGTGAAGTTGTAGTACTTCAAGAAGAATTAACACCATTTGTTAAGGTACTCGCGGAAAATAATTTAATTATTAGTGCCGTCCATAATCACTGGATATATTCAGATCCAGTAATTTTATACGTTCATTTTCAATCAATAGAGCCCCCATTAATCTTCGCCCAAAAATTTGCTCAAGCATTTAGTGTTTTAAAAAACTACTGAAAACTACACTTGTTAAAAGAACTGCTTAGAACAGTTCTTTTTACTATGACCGTTTTTAATGTTCACGGTTGCTTCTCAGCTATAGTTCAGTTTCATTCATTCCATCTGTAATGAAGCAACTGTACAAGCCCTCTTCTTATGGATTCCAAATTCTAATCCCCACTAATGAGCACAACGAACAAGGGCTAAATATTACCTTTAGCACTATGAATTTCTGCGTTTTTTTTACTCATTGCTATTTACAAATAAGCATGAACATTGATATGATTGCATTTGCTTCACGTGGTTCGTAACCATCCCACGCAAAAAAACTAAGGAGAAATGTATATGAAAGTGAAATTTTTAACAACGAGTGGCATAATTGCAGCTCTTTACATCGCTATTACATTGTTAGTCGCCCCATTTGGCTTTACAGAGGTGCAGTTCCGTCTATCAGAAATGTTTAATCATCTAGTTGCGTTTAATCCACGCTTTGCCTTCGGAATCATTATTGGTGTATTTATCTCCAATCTATTTTCACCAAACGGCATTATCGATTTGTATTTTGGCGTAGCCCATTCGATGATTACTCTTGGATTGTTCATTCTTATTTGTAAATTTGTTAAAAATATTTGGGCACGTTTAGTCATTAATACATTATTGTTTACTTGCACAATGTTCATCATTGCTTTTGAATTGAACATTGCACTAGAATTACCATTCTTCTGGACATGGTTAACTGTTGCTACAGGTGAATTTGTTGTCTTAGCGATCGGTGCACCGATTATGTATACATTGAATAAACGCTTAAACTTCAAAAATTTAATTTAACTGACGGATCTTAATAGATTCGTCTTTTTTTATTTCCTTGTTATTCTTGACAACATTCTGAAAATTCTTTATAATTCTTTTCAATAAATGCTAAGAAAAAGAATAGTAGCAAGCGGGCGTACTTAAAGAGAGCTGATGGTTGGTGCAAATCAGTAGTACATACTTGCGAATGGGCTTTGGAGCAGCCTCATCAAATGTGAGGACGAATTTACTCCCCGTTACCGGAGTACGAAAGCGCGCAATATAGCGAATGAAGGTGGCACCACGGTTACTCGTCCTTTTTACAGAAGGATTGTAGTGACTTTTTTTTATGGAAAAATTAGAAAAGAGGAGTCGAGAGAAGATGAGTATAGTAGTAGAGAAAAAAGGATATTTCGGTGAATTTGGTGGTAGCTTTGTTCCTGCTGAACTTCAAAATGTATTAACTATTTTAGATGAAAACTTCCAAAAATATAAAGACGATAAAGACTTTACTAAAGAGCTAGATTATTATTTCCATGAATATATTGGGCGCAAATCTCCACTTTATTTTGCTGAAAATTTAACAAAACAATTAGGCGGTGCAAAAATTTATTTAAAGCGTGAAGATCTTAACCATACAGGTTCACATAAAATTAATAACGTCCTTGGACAGATTTTATTAGCAAAGCGCATGGGTGCTAATCGTGTGATTGCCGAAACAGGTGCGGGTCAGCATGGTGTAGCAACAGCAACGGCTTGTGCAATGTTCGGAATGGATTGCACCATTTATATGGGTTTAGAGGATACAAAGCGTCAAGCATTAAACGTCTTCCGTATGGAGCTTCTTGGTGCAAAGGTAGTAGCTGTTGATAAAGGTCAAGGGCGACTAAAGGATGCTGTAGATGAAGCATTTGCTGACTTAGTGGAAAACTATGAGACGACTTTTTATTTACTAGGTTCTGCTGTAGGACCTCACCCATTCCCTTCAATGGTCAAGCATTTCCAATCAGTCATTAGCCGTGAAAGTCGTGAACAAATTATAGCAAAAGAAGGCAAGCTACCAGCAGCAGTACTTGCTTGTGTCGGTGGCGGCAGTAATGCGATCGGTGCGTTTGCAGAATATATTGCAGATGAAAATGTTCGCCTCATCGGCATTGAACCCGATAAGGCAGCTACATTAAATGAAGGAACACCCGGTGAATTACACGGTTTCAAATGTTTAGTATTGCAAGATGCAGAAGGCAATCCACTACCAACGTATTCAATTGCTGCTGGACTAGATTATCCTGGAGCTGGTCCAGAGCATAGCTATTTAAAAACAATTGGTCGTGGAGAATATGTAACGGTGACGAATGAAGAAGTGCTTGAAGCATTCCAAGTGCTGTCAAAGGTTGAAGGAATTATTCCGGCACTAGAAAGCTCCCACGCAGTTGCTCATGCACTAAAACTTGCGCCAACATTATCACCGGAAGAGAGCATTATTATCAATATCTCTGGCCGCGGAGACAAAGACGTAGAACAAGTATTTCAAATGTTAAGTAGATAAAAAGTGAAAGAGCGACTTCCCTTTGTGGAAATCGCTCTTTTAACTATACAAATGAAGCTAATTTCGGATAAATTTCTGCGACATTATCTCGAAGCTTTGCCTTCAGGAACTTTCCAACAGATGTTTTTGGAATTTCATCTAAAAATACTACATCATCCGGTACCCACCATTTTGCAAATTGACTTTCTAAAAATGCCAGAAGCTCCTCTTCACTCGCCGCCATTCCTTCCTTCAATACTACACAAGCTAGCGGGCGTTCTTGCCATTTAATATGCGGAATTGCAATAACCGCCGCTTCCAAAACAGCATCATGGGTCATTAACGCATTTTCTAAATCAACTGAGGATATCCACTCTCCACCCGATTTAATTAAATCCTTTGTACGATCTGTTATTTTGATAAAGCCATCCGCTGTTCTTACCGCAATGTCCCCTGTATATAACCAGCCGTCACGATAAGCATCATTTGTACGTTCATCACGATAATACTCGTGTGAAATCCATGGACCTCGCAGGCGTAACTCACCCATTGTTTCTCCATCCCATGGCACTTCGCCACTGTCATTAATAATGCTCGATTCTATACCGGCCATTGTCATTCCTTGCATTGCTCGCGATTCAATACGCTTTTCAATTGGCCAGTCATCCATCCAAGACATATAATTTGATAACGCTACAATCGGCGTTGTTTCAGTCATTCCATACACGACGATATATGGAATGCCATACTGCTCTTCAAATGTACGAATAAGTCGAGTAGGTGAAGCAGAGCCACCGCAACAAATAGCTCGTAGCGAACTAATATCTCGCTGAAGGCTAATTACATCTGGAATCGGCCAACATTCACAAAGATATCCAACACTAAAGGACGAAGAAAACTAAATTCTTCGTCCACTTTTAGGAATTTTTTTATGAACAGGCTTTTGTCTGTAGTTTAATTTTTAATTTATCTAGCATATCAACTGTCATTTTTGCTAGATCATACTGTGCTTTAAAGCCCCATTCTTTTTGTGCGGCTTCTATATTTAAAGAATTTGGCCAGCTATCTGCTATCGCTTGACGAACCGGGTCTACATGATAATTCATACGAAAATGTGGCACATGCTTGTTAATTTCTGCCGCAATTTCAGATGGCTCGAAGCTCATTGCAGTGATATTAAAGGCATTGCGATGTATTAGTTTGCTACTATCGGCTTCCATTAAATCTACAATAGCTTGCAATGCATCTGGCATGTACATCATGTCCATATACGTACCTTCTTGAATATAAGATGTATACTTCCCTTGCTCGATCGCCTCATAGAAGATCTCTACCGCATAGTCTGTTGTACCGCCTCCAGGAGGAGTTACGTATGAAATTAACCCAGGGAAGCGTACACCGCGAGTATCTACACCAAAACGATTGAAATAATAATCACATAACAGCTCACCAGCAACTTTATTTACCCCATACATTGTTGTTGGACGCTGTAATGTATCCTGTGGCGTATTATCCTTTGGTGTCGATGGACCAAATGCGCCTATTGAGCTCGGCGTAAAAAATTGCAAGCTTAACTCACGTGAAACCTCCAACGCATTCATTAAACCGCCCATATTTAAATTCCACGCTAGCAAAGGATTTTTTTCTGCTGTTGCCGATAATAACGCCGCTAAATGCATCATTGTATCCGCACCAAAATCCTTCGCTAAATCATGCATTCTTTGTCCATCCGTCACGTCCAATACTTCAAATGGACCTTTAGAATGCTCAAGCTTTCGGATATCTGTCGCTAACACATTGTCCTCTCCATAAATACCACGAAGTTTTTCTACAAGCTCAGAACCTATTTGACCTAGTGCTCCTGTAACCATTATCTTTTCCATTTCTCCAAACCTCCACCCGTGAACAATTGTACTCTCAGAAAGTACAATAATATATAACCAAACATTGATTTAATAACACTTCTGATGAATTTCATTATAAAGTGTTCATATTAAAAATACAACCACAATATTTTCAATTTTAAAAAACAGAGCAAATAATCCTTCACCAACAGTATATGAGACCTATAAAATATTGTGCTAGAAAAACATATAAAATACATATGTACAACTGAGGTGTACATTCAAACAATATAAATTTTGTTTAATACTACTCAAAAAAAAGAACCTCCTTTGTTGACAAAGAAGATCCTTTTGTTGTTATTAAATACGGAAACGCTTTACGGCTATTTGTAAAACTTTTGATACCTTATGTAGCTCTTTAATATAATCATGGAATTGCTGCTGTGCGGTTAATTGATCGGCTGTTAATGTAGCTACATGTTTAGTGGATGCTGCATTCGTATCAGAAAATGAAGTTAACATTACCGCGTCTTCACTAACCTTTTTCGTATGGTTGGCAATTTCCTGAATAGTTGTAGATACTTCCGTTATATATGGCTTCATTGTATGTACTTTTTCTAAAATATGATCGAAGCTTGTTGCCGTATCTCCTGTAACCTGCACTCCCTTTTCAGTTGCGACTAACACACCCTCCATCATTTGCACAGCATAGCTGGAATCTAAATGAATATTTTGTACAATGGATGTAATCGTTTGGGTTGAAAGAACGGTTTGCTCTGCAAGCTTGCGAACTTCATTGGCTACTACCGCAAATCCTTTACCATGCTCCCCTGCCCTAGCAGCCTCAATAGATGCATTTAAGGCTAGAAGGTTTGTTTGCGCAGTAATTTTTTCAATTACTTCAACCATTTGATCGATTGTAGCTGCTCTCTCTACAAGATTAAAAATGGCTGTATTCGATTTTTCAACTGCGCGTTTAATGGCCTGTATTTGAGTTAAATTCGCCTGTACAATTTCCGTACCACTTTCTGCATCACTCGCAGTTTTATGAGCAAAATTTTCAACAACCTGCACTTTTTCTAATATTACTTGCACATTATTTAGCACTTCCTCTAGAGATGCTGTATTCGAAGCTAATTTTTTAGTAGAAGCAGCAGTTGAATCTGAAATAGACTGTACATCCTTTGCAATTTTGTGCGTCGTGTTAGACGATTTTTCGGAGGATTCCTGCAGTTTCCCAGTCATTTCTTCAACATCATGTGCACTTTTTGATACTGTATGAAGTAGTCTTTTCACCTCTGTTGTCATCTGATTATAAGACAATACTACCTCGCCCAGCTCATCCTGCGCCACATAACTGGCATTCGCTGTGAAATCTCCCTGCTCCGCACGCTTTAATAATGACTTCAATTGACGCGTTGGTATATTCACAGCTTTTGTTGCTACAAAACCTATACAGATTACTAACAAAACAACAAATAAACATACTCCCCCTAATAGCCAATAACCAAATTGCACATCTTTCTGGTATGCCTGTTGCTGTTCTTTAGCCCGCTGAACCAAATAGCTTTGAGTTTCTTCTAATAATGAATGACTTTGCTGGCTTACAGGTAAATAAGACTGACCATAAAATTGTTGCTGTTCTTTTTGGCCCAATTGTTTATAGTTATTGATCATTTCTACCTGCTGTGCTAGTAAAGTTTTAAATTTCTTCATCTGATGGTTCATCTTTTTATCGATTTCTAGACTTACTAAATGTTCTAAAGGCTGCTCAGCGTTTTTTAAAATGACAGTCATTTCTTGATAAGCTCCGGCTGAATCTACTAAATAATCTAATTGTCGTTGTGATTCCTCTAGTTTATTTAACCATCCGATCGGTACAAGTCCCTCAGTATAGCTTTCACTTGCATGCCATGACATTTTCCGTAAATAATCAACACTAAAAATACCTAGCAATACATTTGATAGTACACAAACTATCATCAGTATAAGTAACTTGTCCTTCACCATTATGTATCGAAAAAAATGCATTATCTCGGCTCCTTCTCCAACTCTTACCAATAATGATAGTATGAAGATTTAAAGCCAGTGTTATGTTTTTGTAAAGATTACACGAAAAGTTGTGAAAATTATCCCATTACTCCTTAATATAATCGGCGCATACTCCCCTCGAGGCTACATGATATTAGTCCTTATAAATGCCTTTAGGGACATACCAGTTTGATTCGGAAATTACCTGATGAAGAGCTTCGCTTTGCCCGTAACCTCCCACTGCTTTTCTTCCGTATCTAAATCAAACGTTATCTTAGTAACCCTACGAATTCACTCCAAATGTAAAATTAACAAAATAGCAAAATTGGTTATAACCTCCAATAATCATAATAATCATTTAACTTGCAACCTTCTGAATTTCCTATCGTTGTCTATTAATAGTATGGTTTATCAAGCTTCTGCTAAGTGTTTTTAGTACGAAAGCGAAGCGGCAGCGGCAATTGTTTCTGCGCGAAAGCGGAGCGGCAGCGGCAATTTCGCTAAGGCAAAATTACTCAAAAGGGAGGTGTGTGTATGTTACAGTTTAATAAATTAGATAAAAGTTTAGTTATTAGCTTGGCATTGCTCGGTATCATTAGTTGTCTCTTTGTTCATTCCAGTAGTACGGTGTTTGAGCAGTATACAAGCTCGTTTATTACAAAGCAATTTTTTTATTACCTAATCGGATTTTTAATTATGTTTGGAGTAGCAAAGCTTGATATCGAGCAACTAAAAAAGATTGGCTGGCCATTTTATTGGGCGATGGTCTTATTAACATTTGGCTTATTTATTGCACCAGAAAGTATAGCTCGGACTATAAATGAAGCAAAACGCTGGTACCAAATCCCAGTTTTAGGATCTATTCAGCCGTCAGAGTTTTTAAAGTTCGCGTTTTTAATCGTAGTCAGTAAGGTTATTGTTGCACATCGAGAGAAATATGAGCGCCCTACCTTTTTAACGGATATGCGACTACTCTTAATCATCGCTGTTATCACTCTTCCACCTACGCTTGCTGTTTACAAACAACCAGATACGGGCATGGTCATGCTTTATATGTCGATGATTATACCGATGATTTTCTTTTCAGGTATACAAAAAAAATTACTTATACTCTTTACAGCCATTCCGGTATCAATTCTCAGCGTAGTGGTTATTCTTTATGTAAAGTTTAATGATTTTTTTACAGATAAAATTTTAAATAAATTATCAGGGCATCAAATTTCTCGAATTTATGGCTGGTTGCAACCACATGAATATCCTGACTCATCTTTTCAAACAAGGCAGGGATTTTCAGCAATTGGTACAGGGCAGTTTACTGGAAAAGGTTACATGAAAAATAATGTCTATGTCGTGGAAAAGCATACCGATTTCATTTTTGCCAACATCGCTGAAGAGTTCGGCTTCATTGGAGGGGCATTTGTCATTACTCTTCTGTTTTTTGTTATTTACCGTATTGTTCTCATTACAGTAGAAGCAAAGGACCCATTTATGACATTGATGGGAGCTGGCATTGCTAGTTTATTAGCCTTCCAAATTACGCAAAATATCGGTATGACAATTGGACTTTTACCTGTAACAGGTATGACTTTGCCATTTTTAAGTTATGGCGGTAGTTCCCTCATATCAAATTTCATGTTAATGGGCATTGTGCTAATTATCTATAATTCTTATAGCGGCTACATATTTAAGACAACAAAAGAGTAGGTGAAGGCTCGTATGAATGATACTTTAAAAAAGAGAATTTTATTATTACTATTTCTGGCAGGAGTTATTTTATTCATACTCATAGTACGCCTAGCCTTTCTTATGCTGTAAGATCAAAAAGCTGTCTCAAAAGTGTTACTACGACTTTTGAGACAGCTTTGTATTTATATTTTATGAATACTATCAATGACAACTTTTATAATTGTATCAAGATCCTCTTGTACGATATTAAGTGGTGGAGATAATGTTAATACGTTATTAAAGCCTGCAACAGTGGCACCATTTTTACCGATAATAACACCCTGCGCCTTACAGGCAGCAATAACAGCATTTACTTTATCTATTGGTAAAGGCTCCTTCGACGTTTTATCTGAAACTAACTCAATGCCAATTAATAAACCTTTGCCGCGAACATTCCCAACATTCGGATGATTATTCAATGCTTGCTGAAGTGCTTGCAGAGTAGTAGCTCCAACCTCACTAGATCTTTCAAATAATGCTTCTTGCTGAAGAATCTCAATATTTTTCAATGCGACCGCACATGCGACTGGTGATCCGCCAAATGTATTGACATGGCGGAAATAACCGTATGCATCTGATTCGGTAAATGCCTCATAAATTTCCCGTTTTACCGCTGTAGCTGATAATGGTAAATAGGCACTTGTAATTCCTTTTGCCATCGTAATAATATCAGGTTTAACACCGTAGTTCATAAATCCAAATGGCTTACCTGTTCGACCAAAGCCACAAATTACTTCGTCTACAATCATTAAAGCTCCATGTTTTTTACACACTTCTTCAATGCCCTTTAAATAGTTCTCCGGAGGCATGATGACTCCCCCACCTGTAATAATTGGCTCTAAAATCATCGCGGCTACTGTTTCACTTAGCTCCCACGTCATCGTCTTATCTACAGCCTTGACGCTTGCTAATTCTGTTGGGGCAAGTGTATCACTTTCATGTTCCCGATATTGATCAGGTGGTGCTACATGGATAAAGCCAGAAGATAATGGTTCATATTTATATTTTCGTTCCGCTTGCCCTGTCGCAGCCAATGCACCAAAAGAACTTCCGTGATATGCACGGTAGCGAGAAACAATTTTATAGCGAGAGCTTTCCCCTTTTTGTTGATGATACTGACGCGCAATTTTAAACGCAGTTTCGTTAGCCTCTGACCCACTATTAGAGAAGAAAATAACATAATCTCCACCAAGCAATTCATTAATCTTTTCAGCCAGTTCAACTGCAGGTAAATGTCCCTGCGATAAAGGAGCATATGCATTTTTCATCATTTGCTCATGTGCTACATCTGCTAATTCTTTGCGACCGTAACCTACATTTACACACCACAATCCTGCCATTGCATCGATGTATTCAACGCCATCTGTATCAACAATCCTTGCACCATTTGATTTTTCTACTACATATGTTGCTTGTGGATTATAGGGTTTCATTGAATGCCATACATATTGTTCATCTTTTTTTAAAATATCACTTTTAAGATTTACTTGAACCATATCTATACACCCCTTCATATTTTTTCACTTATTTACATCGTTATTACTTGGGAACGCAAATGAACTTGTTGTATCCTCTGTTTCATCAGGCCAGCGTTCAGAAATTGTTTTCGCTTTCGTAAAGAATCGTGCTTGGTCTGGCCCAAACATATGCCCTTCACCGAACTTAGAGCGCTTCCATCCTCCAAAGTTGTGATAGCCAACTGGAATCGGAATCGGAACATTAACGCCTACCATACCTACTTCAATTTCTTCTTGGAATTTGCGCGCTGCCGAGCCGCTACCCGTAAACATCGTGACACCATTCCCAAGTTCGTGATCATTAATCAAATCAATAGCTTCTTGTAAGGATTCAACGCCTACAACAATACGTGCAGGGCCAAAAACCTCCTCTTTAAAAATAGTCATTTCTGGCGTTACATTATTTATCAATGTCGGACCAAGATAAAAACCTTTAGATGTTTCACATATTTTCGGATTTCGACCATCCGTCACAAGATTAGCTCCTTCTGTAATAGCACCGTCGATATATCGAAGAATGGTATCTTTTGATTGCTGCGTAATAACTGGGCCAAAGTCTACCTCGTCATCTGTATATGGCCCAACCTTTAATTTTAGGATTTTCTCTTTTACTATCTCTGTAAAGCGTTGTTCAGTATCTTTCCCGACGACGATTGCTCCTGAAATAGCCATACAACGTTGAGACGCCGCTCCATACGCTGCACCTAAAAAGGCATTAGCTGTTTGCTCTAGGTTTGCATCTGGCATGACAATCATGAAGTTCTTGCCGCCACCAAATGCAGCAACTCGTTTATTGTGCTTCGTGCCTGTTTGGTAAATATACTCCGCAACAGGTGTTGATCCAACAAATGAAATGGCTTGTATCTCTTTATTTTCTAGCAGTTCATTAACCGCCTCTTTATCACCATTCACGACTGTCCAAATTCCATCTGGCAGTCCTGCCTCTTTCCATAAGTTACTTAAATATAAGGCTGAGATTGGCACACGCTCAGACGGTTTTAAAATAACTGCATTTCCTACCGCAACTGCCATACTTGTAATCGCCAGCGGGACCATAACAGGGAAATTAAATGGAGCAATTGTTGCAACAACTCCAAGTGGAGCTTTTGCAGAAAAGGCATTAATATCGCCGCCTACATTAACCGAGTATTCCCCTTTCAGCATTTGCGGGGCACTTATTGCCATATCTACAGATTCAATGCCACGAACAATTTCACCCTTAGCATCATCCTTCGTTTTCCCACTTTCCTCACAAATTATTTTGATGAGCTCATCTTGTCTTTCAACTAACAACTGACGGAAACGATGCAAAACCTCCACCCGTTTACCAATCGATGTCTTTTTCCATGCAGGGAATGCTACTTTCGCTAGCTGGATAGCTTGCTTTACCTCATCTCTAGTCGCTAACGGAACTTGCGCAATGACCTCTCCTGTTGTTGGATTATAAACTTCCGAGTAACGACCACTAGTACCTGCTGTTTCAACACCATTGATAAAATGCGTAAGCGTTTTCACTTTTTGTTGAACTGTCATAATTTCCCCACTCCTTAGTTATCATTATTCAAGATCCAATTCTTCCTTTTGGAAAATAGAACTTGCTTTCTCTACCGGTTTTAACCATTTTTTCTTTTGTGTAACTAAATAGAAAATCATCACGACCGCTACTACAATACATGTAAATAAAATTTGCGAACGCATTGATTCAATAAAGAACATAGCGATCAGTAATGCTGTTGTAGCTAATATAGTGAAATACGTTAAATAGGGGAATAACCACATTTTCACTTTTAATTGTTCGGGATTTTCTTTCTCAATTTTCCGTCGCATCTTTAATTGTGAAAAAGCAATGATTAAGTAAAGAATCAACGTAATTGCACTACATGAACTAAGTAAAAACATAAATACTTTATCTGGTGAAACATAATTCATAATAACGGCAATATAAGAGAAGAATGTCGCTGCTAATATGGCATTAACAGGTGCTCCCTTTTTATTTAATTTCAAAAATGCTTTCGGGGCTTCCCCTTTCTCCGCTAAAGAAAATACCATTCGAGATGTCGCATAAAGCGCGGAATTTAAGCACGATAAAACCGCTGTTAAGACAACAAAATTCATGATTTGCGCAGCTGCGGGAATGCCGATGTAATCCAATACTGCTACATAGGGACTCGTTAAAATACTTGAGGAATGCCAAGGTAATAATGTGACAACTACCGTTATCGATCCAACGTAGAAAATCAAAATACGCCAAGTAATTGAATTTGTAGCTTTTGTCACCGCTGCTAACGGTTCGTCAGATTCCCCTGCTGCAATCGCAACAATCTCTGTGCCCATAAAGGAGAAAATAACAATGACTACACCCATCAGGACAGCACCGAATCCATTCGGTAAAAAGCCACCCTCACCGATTAAATTAGCAGTACCTACCGCATCAAAATTAGGTGCGATTCCAAAGATAATAAATGCACCAAGTGCTAGGAAAGCTATTATACTTGCAACCTTAATAAGAGAGAACCAATATTCAAATTCACCAAAAGCTTTTACGGAAAGGGCATTTGTTAAAGTAAGTGCTACAGTTAATATAAGACTTAGTAGCCATAAAGGAATGCCATCATACCAATATTGAATAATCGCAGCAGCTGCCGTTGCCTCTAAAGCAATGGCAACAACCCAGAAAAACCAATATAACCAACCAATCATAAAACCAGCCCAAGGACCTATTGCTTCATGTGCATAATGCGCAAATGATCCACTTGTTGGATTGACAGCTGCCATTTCCCCAAGCATTCGCATGACAAGAATAACGATAATACCCGCAAAGATATAAGATAAAATTGCGCCAGGGCCGGCTAAGTTAATCACTGAGCCGCTTCCCATAAATAAGCCAGCTCCGATAACCCCCGCAATAGCGATCATCGTCATATGCCTTTTCTTTAACCCTCTTTGTAAATGCGTCTGTTGCTCCATATCTGTTCACCCCTTTTATAGATTGGATTACCGCTTACAAAAATTTTACTAGTTACATTGAAACGAAGGTATAGACAAACTGTAAAATTCTATGCATTTGTTTTAAACATAATGTAAAATAGACTAAACATTCTAAAAATACGATATTTAAGTCAATTTCAGCAAAAACAACACATCAATGAGAAAACTAGAAAATATCTATGTTAAAAGGCGGGAGGTTAACATGAGTCAATTTAAGCTTCAAGTGAAGGATGTATTAGAAAACACACACTTCCAAAGCGCGGAGGTTGTAGCTGGTGAGGATGGATTATTACGAATTGTCAAGTGGGCCCATGTCATTGAAGTTATACAAGTAGATAATTTTCTAGCTGGTGATGAATTAGTTTTAACAACAGGGATTAGCCTTCAGCACAGCATCGATAACTTTATCTTTTTCGTAGAATCTTTAATCGAAAAAAATTGCGCGGCATTGTGCATTGAATACGGGACTTCCATACAGACCATCCCGGAAGTGATTGTAGCTCTTGCTAATCGTCATAGCTTCCCTATTATCGTTTTTCATGACACAGTTCCTTTCGTCCGTATTACACAGGATTTACATAGTCAAATTATAAATCAGCAATATTTAATGATCTCTACTTTAGAATCCTACTCTCAAACATTAAATAAAAATGCTTTATTAGGACAAAACGCAGAAGAAATTTTACAAAATATGTATCATGAATTGAAGACACAAATTATCTTCGCTATTAAAGGTCGAGAGCCTATCTTTTTTCCTAATATGCCGCATACTAAGCGCCGACAACTAGTTTCGCTGGAAAAGTCAGCACCCGTAGTTAAAAATGAGCCCATCTTTATATTTGATCAGCATTATGCAGATTTAACGCTCTATAGAGAAGATGGTCTATTCTCTGAGTTCGAATTACTTATTTTAGACCGTACAGCTACTGCCTTGGCACAGCTGTTAATGAGAGATTTTTATATTGAAGAGAAAAGGGACATTGAGGATGCCTCTATTTTAGCGGATTGGATCGACCAAAAACTATCGAAAGAGGAAATTTATAAATTTATCGTAACCCATCATTCTAACTATAAACTTACTAGCGGAACCGTTTTTATTTTAGCAACTCCTCATGCAGTCTCTAAGGTGCAGGAGGATATTGTCTATAGTAAGCTCTACTATCGAAACCTTTTTGAGCAGAATGGTTTTATACCATTTTTATTTGAAAGAAAAAGCTATGTCATTTTTATTTTACTCCATAAGAAGGATAGCAAATCGAGTCGCGAAGTATTGAATTCGTTAGTTTCTTCCGTACAGAAAACCGATTTTTATAAAAAACAAACGGCCCAAGGTTATCAAATCGCCATTGGCAAGGTCGTTGCAGACGTAGAAGAAATACCAAAGAGCTACCAAACGGCCCTCGAAACTTTGTATATTTGCAGTAAAGTACAAACAACTTCTTATTTTTACGATGATTTACATCTGTATCACCTCATCTATAAATTACAGATGCAAGTCAATTTACAGGAAGTAATTCAAGATTATTTGCAGCCTGTTATTGAATATGACAAAAAATATAACAGTAAGCTATTAGAAACTCTACAGGTATACTTACAAACAAATGGTTCCAAACAACAAACAGCCAACCAACTGTTCATCGTACGCCAAACACTCTACCATCGTTTAAAAAAGCTTGAAAGTCTCTTAGGGGAAAATTTCATGAAGGGCCATAATCGAATTACACTTGAATTTATGTTGCTTGCCAATTCTTTAATAGAGGAGAACAGTTAATTTCTTAGTTGTTGATTGGGTTAGTGGCGTTGTTCGCATGGGTAGCGGCGATATTCATCAGTTTAGCGGCGTTGTTCGCTGGGGTAGCGGCGGTATTCATCAGTTTAGCGGCTTTGTTCGCATGGGTAGTGGCTATTTTCATCGGGTTAGCGTTGTTCACCGGGTTACCGGCGTTGTTCGCTGGGGTAGCGGCGATATTCATTGGGTTAGCAGCGTTGTTCGCAGGGGTAGTGGCGTTGTTCACCGGGTTACCGGCGTTGTTCGCATGCTTATCAGCTATCTTCTCCTCCTTATCAGCGATGTTCACCTGTTTATCAGCGATTTTCCCCTCCTTATCAGCGATTTTCATCTGTTTATCAGCGATTTCCTCCCCCTTATCAGCGATGTTCTTCTGTTCATCGGTTAGCACGCTCAACATTGCTTACCCTTTTGAGCGTGCTAGCAGATTTTAGTTTTCGGTAACTACCCCGTTGTATAATCCAGGTCTGCGGTCGTCATAAACAGGAATTCGGCCTCTTACTTCATCGACAATTGAAAAGTCCACGTCGATAACAGCTACTTCTTCGTCCTCTGCACCAACCCATAGCACCTCGCCCCACGGTTGAATGATCATTGATTGACCATTAAAGTTCTCTACTTTTCTAGAAATACGATTAACAGCGATCACAAAGCATTGATTTTCAATGGCACGTGCTTGCAGTAATGTTTTCCAATGATCGATACGTGGTGTTGGCCATTGTGCCGGCACGAACAATACTTTTGCCCCCGCTAAGGCGTGAGCGCGTAGCCATTCAGGGAAACGAATATCATAGCAAATTACGCCTGCAGCCTCGATATCTCCAAGGGCAAAGCGATTCATTTCATCCCCAGCTTCTAAATATAAATGCTCGTCCATCAAACGGAAAAGATGGGCCTTGTTATATTCGCCTACTAGCACACCATTTTTATCAAACGTATACATCGTGTTGTAAAATTTATCATCCTTCTTCGTTGAAACCGAGCCACCAACAATATGTACGCCAAGCTCTTTCGCTAGGTTTGATAAAAATGCTTTCGAACGCTCTCCATTCACATCTGCTAGCTCTGATAATTTTTCAAGAGCATAGCCTGAATTCCACATTTCTGGCAGCACAATAATTTCTGCACCTTGTTTTGCCGCTTCACGAATTTTGTCCTCAGCGCGAGCAAAATTTTCTTCTACTTTGCCAAAGCCTACGTTTAATTGAATACAACCAATTTTCATTGCTATTCCTCCTTTAGACAGTACTGTTCTGTATTTATACTACAATAAATCAACCTGACTTCCATGGTTTAAGCTCTATATTTAGATTATTATTTCACCACTTAATACTTGAACAGCAGAACCCGCAATAGCTACATCCTTTATTTTTGGTGTAACGTACAATAAGCCACCGCGTTTTGAAAGTTGTTTGCTCACGATGCTTTCTTTTGATAATTTTGCACACCAGTAAGGTCCTAGCGCACCATGAGTGGAACCATTTACATGGTCTTCATCGATGCCTTGTGCTGGAGAAAAGAACCTTGAGACAATATCAATCCTCTCATCTTTAGAACGGCTTGTAATACAAACACCACGTACCGGGAACTGTTTCATCGCTTGAAAATCAGCTTTGAAATCTGCAATATACTCTTCGTGACTTAGCTCCACTATATAATCCAATTCTGTTTTCCCTACATATGTTGGCTTCACACCTAGCCATTCTTCAAGCCCCAAAGGACATTCAATCTCTTCTAACTGATACTTTTGAATTGTTATTTCAACTAATTCATTGAACCAATTTGCTTGTAAAGGGCCACTTACAGTCTGGAATATAATCGAAGAATTGATAGGTACAATCCCTTGTTTCCAAAGTAAAAAAGCGCTAGCGATTGTTCCGTGGCCACAAATCGGTATTTCCTTTGCAGGCGTAAACCATCTAAGAAAAAAATAATTATCCTTCCTTTGAACAAAAGCTGTTGTTGGTACCGGGATCTCTTGGGCAATTTTTTGCATGGTCGACTCAGGTATCGTTGAATCAAGTAAACATACTGCTGCGGGATTTCCCTTGTAAAGCTCTGTAGTAAAAGCATTGACGATAAAATACGAGACTTTGTTCAATTTTCCCACCTCATTTGCGTCACTTTTGATTTTTAGATCTGAAAATACTCTAGACAATTACTAAAAAAAGTAATATTATGTGCATCATATCTTCAATAATTATTATATTCTGAAAAAGGTGAACGTGCATGGAATTCTCAAAAAAACTACAGCAACTCCCAACTCAATTTTTTTCAGCACTTGTGCAAAAAGTAAACGCTGCTCTTGCTGAAGGACGTGATGTTATCAATCTTGGTCAAGGTAATCCCGATCAACCTACCCCTTCACACATTATTAAAGCATTACAGGAGGCGGCAGAAAATCCTCAAAATCACCAATACTCTCCATTTCGTGGCATAGCAGAATTACGCCAAGCGGCAGCAAGCTTCTACAAACGTGAATACAATGTGGACATTGACCCTGATACAGAGGTTGCTATTCTCGGTGGTACGAAAATTGGTCTTGTTGAGCTACCGTTAGCTGTTTTAAACCCCGGTGACACTATGCTATTACCTGATCCTGGATATCCAGATTACTTATCTGGTGTCGTATTAGGTGATGTTAATTTTGAAGTTATGCCTCTTTTCGCAGAAAATGATTTCCTGCCAGACTATACTGCTTTATCCGATGAAGTAAAGGAAAAGGCGAAGTTACTGTACTTGAATTACCCGAATAATCCAACTGGCGGTACTGCAACATTGGAATTTTTCGAGGAAACAGTACGCTTTGCAAAAGAGCATAATATTATCGTCGCACATGATTTTGCCTACGGAGCGATTGGATTTGACGGCCATAAACCTGTCAGCTTCCTGCAAGCTGATGGTGCTAAAGATGTCGGTATCGAAATGTATACATTATCCAAAACGTATAATATGGCAGGCTGGCGCATTGGTTTCGCAGTTGGTAACCCCGACATTGTCGCAGCCATTAACCTTATTCAAGATCATCTATTTTGTAGTCAATTTCCTGCCGTACAACAAGCTGCGGCAGTTGCACTTACTGCTTCCCAAAGTTGTGCGGATAAGCTTAGAGCGACTTATGAGCGTCGACGAAACGTCCTAATCGAAGAAGCTCAGCGAATTGGTTGGCAAGTAATAGCACCGAGAGGCTCTTTTTTTGCATGGCTCCCTGTTCCACTAGGTTTTACGAGTGAACAATTTGCCGATATATTGCTCGACAAAGCTGATATCGCAGTAGCTGCAGGCAATGGCTTCGGTCAATATGGTGAAGGCTTTGTACGGGTTGGTTTACTTGTTAGCGAAGACCGCTTACGTGAAGCGATCAGCAGAATTGAAAAATTAAACTTATTTAGCTCGTGAACATTTCAATCAAAAACTGTTCCATTAGCTCAGACTTGCTATAGGGACAGTTTTTTCTCTCTCTTCTTTCGCGACTAAACATTAAAATAAAATAAAAAATTTCAAAAATTCAATTGACTTACTAAATCCTATAATTTATATTAGTTCTATCGGATTTACAAAAAAATATTATAAATCTCTTATCAAGAGTAGCTGAGGGACTGGCCCTATGAAGCTCGGCAACCTCCTTTTTTAAGGAAGGTGCTAATTCCAGCAAACAATCATTGTTTGAAAGATAAGAGAGGACAATTTTTCATGAGCCTCTCTTAATTTTTAAGAGAGTTTTTTTATTTTTATTACCGATAAAACAACTTTGGAGGTATGTTTCATGAAAAAGAAAAACAAGATTTTATTAGGTTTAGCAAGTCTTACATTAGTAGCAGCATTAGTGGGCTGTGGTACTAAAGAAAATAGTAAGGTTAGTCAAAGTAAGACGATTAATGAAAATAAGATTGTAGTAGGTGTAACTTCTGGTCCACACGAACAAATTGCAGAGGCTGCAGCAAAAGTTGCCAAAGAAAATGGCTTAGAGGTAGAACTAAAAACGTTTTCTGATTATGTTTTACCAAATACATCGTTAGCCGAGGGGGATCTTGATGTAAACAGCTATCAACACGAGCCTTTCCTCGATGCATTTAACAAAGATCACAAAACAGATTTAGTGCCAGTAGGAAAAACAATTTTAACTCCTATGGGCATTTACTCCGAGAAATACAAATCATTGGATGACGTTCCAGATGATGCTACATTCGGATTACCGAATGATCCAACGAATGGGGCTCGTGCTCTATTTGTTCTTCAAGAGGCAGGCATCATTAAATTAAAAGACGGTGTAGACTTAACAGCATCTATTCGCGACGTGGAAGAAAACAAAAAGAATTTGAAATTCATTGAATTAGAGGCTGCACAAATTCCTAAACAGCTTAGTGAAGTAGATGTAGCTGCCATTAATACAAACTTCGCTCTTGATGCTGGCATTAATCCTAAAAAAGACTCCATTCTTTTAGAATCTACGAACTCTCCATATGTGAACTACATTGTGGTGCGTGCAGAAAACAAAGATGACCCAACGATCAAAAAATTTGTTGAAGCTTATCAATCTGATGAGGTACGCAAATTTATTGAAGAAAAATTCCAAGGCTCTGTAATTCCAAGCTGGTAAGTGACGATTAAGTATCTCAAGAATCTGCGAGACTCCTACAGGAAAGCTAGCAGATTCTTGCTTTATCGAAGGACTTAGAAAGGAGATATCACCGTATGATTCAACTAGAAAATATAACAAAAGAATTTAAAACTAAAAATGGTATCGTCAAAGCAGTAGATGGTATTAACCTGCATGTTAAAAAAGGTGAAATCCATGGGGTTATTGGCTACAGTGGTGCAGGAAAGAGTACCCTTATTCGCTGTGTGAATTTATTAGAACGTCCGACAACAGGAAAAGTATTCATCGATCATGTCGATATTACTTCCCTTTCTCTAAACGACCTTCGCAAAACTCGGCAAAAAATCGGGATGATCTTCCAGCATTTTAACCTTTTAAAAACAGCGACTGTTTATAACAATATCTCGATACCATTAAAGCTTCTTGGCTATAACGACTCTGAAGTAAAAAAACGCGTTGCAAAATATGCAGAAATTGTTGGCCTAACGGAGAAATTAGATAGCTATCCTAGCCAGCTTTCAGGTGGTCAAAAGCAACGTGTCGCTATTGCACGAGCCCTTGCCCAAGAGCCTGAGATTTTGCTTAGTGATGAAGCGACAAGTGCACTCGACCCCGAAACAACGGACGCCATTCTTGAGCTTCTCTTGAAAATTAATCGTGAGCTAGGCATCACTATTTTACTTATTACACATGAAATGAATGTTATTCAAAAAATTTGCGATGCTGTATCCGTTCTTGAATCAGGGGCGGTTGTGGAATATAGCTCTGCTATAGAACTATTTTCGAAGCCCCAGCATCCAACAACACGAAAATTTTTAAATACCATTTCTCAACGTAATTTATCCCCTTCTCTTATCAAACAATTAAATGTTTCGGGAAGTGTTATTCGTTTAACATTCCTTGGAGAAAGTACGGGTAAACCATTACTAGCAGAAGTGAGTAAAGTTTATGATGTGCAACCAAATATTTTATCAGCCAATATCATAGAATTAAAAAATGGCATTGTCGGTAATATTGTCGTGCATCTACACGGTGAAGCACATATCGTAGAAAAAGCACTTAAGTATTTTACAGAAAACGGGGTAAGCATTGAGGTATTAGGAGGCGAATTACATGACTAGCATTCAAAGCTTCTTTGCAGATTGGTCAGATGTTATTGGGAAATCCATTCTCGAAACCTTCCAAATGGTTGGGATTTCATTACTCTTTTCTATTTTAATTGGCATTCCTTTGGGGCTTTTAATCGTTTTAACTCGCCCGGGGCAATCGTTTGAAAATAAATTTCTCTACCAATTTTTCAATTTATTTATTAATATTATTCGCTCTGTACCGTTCATTATTTTACTATTTTTCATTTTACCGTTCACGAAGCTAATCGTCGGCACAACTATTGGTGTAAAAGGTGTTATTGTGCCGCTTGTTGTTTATACAGCGCCTTATATTGCGCGACTTATGGAAACAGCACTTTTAGAAGTTGATCCAGGTGTTGTGGAAGCTTATACAGCAATGGGTATTAAACGTCGTCATATTATTTGGAACGTCTTATTACGTGAGGCTCGCCCATCCATTATTTTAGGTTTAACGATTGCTACAATCGGTCTTATAGGAGCAACAGCAATGGCAGGAATGGTTGGTGCTGGTGGTCTAGGTGATCTCGCATACCGTTACGGCCATTTACGCTATGAGGTTGACGTGATGTATGCGACAGTGTTTATCTTAATCATCCTCGTGCAGAGTATTCAATCACTAGGTAATCGCTTTGCTGCGAAGTTAAAGAAAGATTAGTAGGAGGTTTACGATGACAAAGATAACACATAGTGATCTACTGTTAAAAAATATTAATGCACAAGCCCCCTTCCCTATTTGCTTTACAGATTTAGAAAAGGCAGTTGCAGAAAAATTGGAAGCTGGTCCATTTGGTTACATCCGTTCAGGCGCTGGCGGCGAGCAAACATTAAGGAATAACCGTACAGCCTTTGAAAAATACTCTATCATTCCACGCTTTTTACAAGATGTTTCAAGTATTGATACATCGATTGAACTGTTCGGAAAAATATATCCAACTCCGTTCTTATTTGCCCCTGTTGGCATGAACAAAATGGCGCATGACGAAGGAGAGCTAGCCGTTGCACGTGCAGCTGTTCAATTAAAAATCCCTTATATTCAAAGCACAGTTTCAAGCTATGCACTCGAGGATGTGGCACAAACAGCTCCCACTGCTACTAAATGGTTTCAATTATATTGGTCAACAAATGAGGAAATTGCCTATAGCATGGCCGCTCGAGCCGAGGCTGCTGGTTTTGAGGCTATCGTTTTAACTATAGATACAGTCATGCTTGGCTGGCGTGAAGAGGATGTTCGTAATCAATTTTCACCATTAAAGCTTGGGTATGCACGAGGAAACTATATGAATGACCCTGTTTTTACTGCTTCCTTACCAGATGATTCATTCGAGTCATATATACAAGGCGTATTGCAAAATATATTCCATCCAACATTAAATTGGGACAATGTACGTGAATTAAAGCGCCGTTCGAATCTCCCTATTTTGTTAAAAGGGATCTTGCATCCTGAAGACGCAAAACTAGCAATAGAAAACGGCATTGACGGCATTATCGTATCCAACCATGGTGGCCGCCAACTGGATGGCGTAATTGCTTCACTTGATGCACTTCCTGACATTGTGAAAGCTGTAAAGGGACAAATTCCAGTTATTTTAGATAGCGGTGTGTATCGTGGAATGGATGCCCTTAAGGCACTCGCTTTAGGAGCAGATGCTGTTGCCATTGGCCGTCCCTTCGTCTACGGACTTGCATTGGAAGGACAGCAAGGAGTCGAAAAAGTAATGACGAATTTATATGATGAATTAAAAGTTTCTATCGCATTAGCGGGGGCAATATCTATAAAAGGACTACGTGATATTACATTAGTGAAAAAGGATGGAGCGTAAATAAAGCATCCGTCAGTTTGAGGTGCCGATAAGAGACTTATCGGAATAAATTTGAGATTTATCGGAACAATTTCAGATTTTATCGGAACGTTTCACCGATTTATCGGAACATTAATATAAAAAGGGCTACCTCACTATTGAGGAAGCCCCATTTTTTTATTGAATAACGCCTAGTTCACGGCCGACTTTTTCATAGATTGCTAGAGCGTCATCTAACATTTCTTTTGAATGTGCCGCTGTAGGCATGTTACGAACACGTCCTGTACCTTTTGGAACCGTTGGGAAAACGATTGATTTAGCGTAGACGCCCTCTTCAAATAGGCGGCGAGAAAAATCCTGCGTAAGCTTTTCATCACCTATAATACATGGTGTGATTGGCGTTTCAGATTCACCGATATTAAAGCCTAGCTTAGCAAGACCCGCTTTTAAATAATCGCCATTTTCCCATAGCTTATCATGAAGCTCTGTTGAGTCAATCAACATTTGTACTGCTGCTGTAATCGCAGCTACGTCACCTGGTGGTAATGCTGTTGAGAATAAAAATGGACGAGAACGCACTTTAAGCCAGTCAATTAAATTTTTCTTACCTGCTACATATCCACCAACAACACCAATTGCTTTAGAAAGTGTACCAATTTGGAAGTCAATTTCTTTTTCTAAACCGAAATGCTTCACAGTCCCCTTTCCTTTACCTGTTACACCTGATCCGTGTGCATCATCGACGTATGTGATTAAATCAAACTCTTTCGCAATCTCAACGATTTCTGGTAGTTTTGCAATATCACCGTCCATTGAGAATACGCCATCCGTAATGACCATGACTTTATTATATAAGCCTGATTCTTTTGCTTCCTTTGCCTTTGCACGTAAATCGTCCATATCAGAGTGATTAAAAGCAATGATTTTCGCTCGTGATAAACGACAGCCATCAATAATCGACGCATGGTTTAATTGGTCTGAAAGAATTGCATCATTTTTATCCATAACAGCCGAAATAGCTGCCATATTACAGTTAAAACCTGATTGGTAAGAGATCGCTGCTTCAGTCCCTTTAAATTCAGCAAGCTTTTCCTCGAGTTTTACGTGTAAATCAAGTGTGCCGTTAATCGTACGAACTGCTCCAGCCCCTACACCGTATGTCTCAATTGTTTCTTTGGCAATACGCTTTAAATCTTCATTCGTTGCTAAGCCCAGATAATTGTTTGATGATAGATTAATTAGATTTTTGCCACGTACCTGAATAATTGGTCCGTTTGCTCCTTCTACTGGATCAATTTCATTGTATAAGCCTTGATCGTGTAAGGCTTTTAGGTTTTCATCTAAAAATGCATTCAATACTTTTGACAAGCGTATCATCCTTTCCTAAGAACACTATTCTAATTCCTAGTGTAGCATAAGCATACTATTAGAAAAATTACTTTGTTAATCTTTCGAATAGTGGGGCAGTTTTTTCTCGCCAAAGAGATGATGATACACAATTATCTAATAATCGCCGGATAGTATACTCCGCTTCCGCGTAACGCTTCGAATAGCCCATTGCATCCTGCATCGCCTCTTTATACTTTGCCCGAATATCTTCAATTTGAACTTCTGCCTCCTGTGAAATTGCGCAATGTTTCCCTATATCGAAAATTTCATCCCCTAGTCTTCCGTCCTGTGGGTCAAAGATATGAGGCTCTGTACTATCAAAAATACAGAAATTCAATTCCGGGATAATGACCATGTCCACTGAATTTGAATCCAGGCCGCACCAAATAATTTGTGCATCGAGCCCTCTTGCATTTGCTTCGTCTGCTAAACCTTTCATTAACGAAGATTTACCTGTACCTGGCTTCCCTTTGATCATCAATCTTCTAGATACATTTTTTGTTATGCTATCTACGGTATTTTCAGCACCCCTCGGTGTTAATGTTCCGAGTAAGCGATGGGTGCGCACACCTGTTTTATTTAAGACGATTGATTGGAACACATCTGTCTTTAAATTTTCAACCTGATCATTCAATGCCTGCCAGTTCATACAACTCTGTGTGACTACTTCCCAATCATCATGGATCTTTATTGCATCATTAAGCTTCGAAATACACTTCTCACGCCATGACTCTCGTTCCGTCATTGCAGTAGCGAGCTGTTCGCCAACCTTTTCAAGCTGGATTTCTTCTAAGCAATCATAAAATGACATCACCCGATGCTTTGTTCCAAGGAAAACCGGTTCAATCCCCCAACCTGATGACCATACAAATAATCGATTACATCCTTGAACATACACTGCCTCAACAATATCCTCCAGCAAAGCATGCTTAAACCACTCCACCGCAAAGCCTTGCTTTACATAAAAATACCCAAGCTCTTTAAGAAGTTCTGATCCTTTAAACGTCGGTGCACCCTGTAAAATATAAACTAGTTCAGCCTCATCCATCATTTCTTTATATAAATGTTTAATTCCTTGCCCAGTCAGTGCGTGTCCATAATAGTAGGTCACATTTCCGTTCAATTTCGATCCCCCTTTATCTTATGCCTTGCATTATATGAAGGAACTTTAAAAAAAATGAAGCTACTTTTAATTTTTACACATAAAAGTAGCTTCCCATTTAATAGAATAAGTTCATGCCCTTAGAGTGCCGGCAATAAAAGCCTCTCGAATAAATCCATTAAACTAACGAGATAGTAAAAAAGGGATACCCAAAATAAAGTCGAACTATTAAGTTTTTATGGATATAATATACATACACACCATATTTTACAGCAAACAAAAAGAACCCATTTTCAGTATTCTAAAACTATCTATTTTCACCAAAAGTACCTAATTGCGTAAATAGCAACCATCTGTTTCAACTGTTTGCTACTCTTAGATTACATCATTCTACTTTGCGATTCTTACATAAGCTATAGTAAAAATAAAATGACAGGAGTTGAAATCATAGAGTTCTATAAAAAGCTAGCCATTAAATTAAACATTAGCAGACAATCCGTTTCTAAATGGGAGCTTAAAAAAGGTTATCCCAATATTGAAACGCTTATTGCATTAAGTGATTTATTCAATATTAGTATTGACGAATTAATGAAAGGAGACAATTCCTTGAAAGCTACAAGCATCAAAGAAGAAGAGAGGGAATTAACAATGACATATCTATTCAAATGGATATATGTACTGAGTTCAATTTTAGTAGTATTTTGGCTTTTTGTACTTCCCTGGTCCGAACCATCAGGTCTTACATTAAGTATCATTAATCTCATAGCTGTTATTTACTTTGCAATTGTCATTAGCTACATCAAAAATAACAAGAACAAATTTTTTAATTAAACACGCAATTATGCCTGTGATGCAGGTCAGTTAACATTAGCTTAAGTTTGGAGGGAGATGTATGGTAAAAAAAGTTAGGATTGCTTTGTTTGCCATTGGTATAATAATGATGTTTTTAGGTATGCCTTATTTATTGGGCTATTCAACAAATGAATTTTTAAAGTATCCTTTATATTTTGGATTGATAGTAACGGTTATATTTGCTCCTGTCCCTACAATAAAAAAAACAAAAAGAAAGTAACATTATTGGGTTACCTGAGTTATCTCCTTCTGTGCCGAGCAGTTTACCGCTACAAATTATCAATTAAAAAACTACCCAGCATTTCATTCTTGGGTAGTAGTGATTGATGCAATATTTGCTTTTGTCACAGCGACTAAATCATCTAGCTGTAGGTGGATTTGCATACCGATTTTCCCGGCACTCACTATAATATTTCCTTGCTTTTGGGCCGACGAATCGATGACAGTTGGATAAAGCTTCTTCATGCCGACTGGAGAGCATCCGCCTCGTACATAGCCTGTATAGCCTAGTAACTCCTTGACCGGGAGCATGTCGATTTTTTTCTCTCCTACAACCTTTGCAGCTGCTTTTAAATCAAGCTCATCTGCTACAGGAATAACAAATACAAAAAGCTTTTGTGCACTTGCCTTTGCTACTAATGTTTTGAAAACACGAGCAACTGGGTGACCAATTTTTTCAGCAACCGAAATTCCGTCAACTTGGCCGTCACCAGTCTCATATTCAATTACTTCGAATTGTATTTTTTGTTGCTCCAATAATCTTATCGCATTTGTTTTCGCATGCTTTGCTTTTGCCATATCAAAAATCTCCCATCTGCAGCATTAGGCTATCATGGAGATCAAGGAGTCATTTCTCGGTCGATAGCCATCTTTTGCCATTTGAATATGAGTGGCATACTTTTCAGAAGCGTGTTTAAATGTTCGCACCTTGTATGCCTCCGCATAACTCTTACCGAAAATTGTATCTACAAATGGATCTAATTTCAATTCCTTCGAAAAACGTTCTGGTACTTTGACTTCAATATCTTCTCGTACAAAAGCGGGCTCACTGTCATCTACCTCTTGACCATTTAATTGCGCTTGCATGTGCTGTACATTTGCACTTGCCGCTACAAGTAAATCCTGTGGTGATGGCTGCGCGGGTCCCAGCGCAGTATTCCGCACCCGCTCTAAAATTTGTAACGTTTCCTTGGCATTTGCATCATCTACTATAGACGCTTCCTCATTTATACGCTCTACCTGTGAATAATGCTGCATTTGCTCATGAGCTAGCACATTTTTCGTCTGTTGCATATCTTGAATGATTGCTTGCTGTTGAGGTGTGACCTCTTTTGACGCCTCTTTTTGTTGCTCAAAAAGTTCTTGGTCTGTATGCCCTAAAAGTAAATTTTCTAGCTCAAGCAATAACGGATTTTTCTTTGGTGGAAAATACAGTGCACTTTTTCGATATGCATCTCCAGCTTGTTTTCGCTGTAAAATCTTTTTACGATTATAGTATGATGATATTCTTTCTTGTTCTATTAAACTAGATAGTTTCATATGATTCACCTCGGCTTTCTTATTTAATATGCAAGTTAAATAATAGATAGAATAATTTCCTCTATTAACTTTATCTATTCCTTCAGAATAGTTTCTGTACCCTAATTATCGGAATTTTCTTTACCAAATTCAAGAGCAAATTAATACTAAGCTCCTAAAGAAATATTTCGCTTTCAACGAAATAGATACAAAGACCTAACGAATTCCTCAATATTATATCCATTTAGTATTTCAATATTTAATTTCAACAAAATTTATTATCGTTACCACTTTATAAATGGTGTTAATTCACCACTAAAAAAACAGCCCCCTCACAAGGAGGGCACTGAAAAAGTCCATATCTTCTCACATCGCGAGGTATTTAACGAGTAAATCGTTGAATACCTCGCTTTTTTCATTTGGCACTGTGACTCTACTGTTGTTTTCCGAAGCATTCCGCTCGCTTTCCGCGGGCGAGCGCCGAGCCTCCTCCTACGCTTCGCTTCGTGCGGGGTCTCGTCTGTCTCGCTTTCCCGCAGGAGTCGAGCGATGCTTCTCCAAACAACGCAATGTATCACACAATTATTTTAGTCACGCTTTCCTTTATAATAAAAGAATTAATGTGCAGGTGGTGCCCCCGATGATTTTAAATCAAGAAACCCTTAATTTAAGTCCATATATGGCGATCTACGATATTGTTGTGCCAAAAGATAATATACTTCGCTAAATCAATGAACTTGTTGATTTTTCATTCATTTTAGAAGAGTTAAAAACAAAATATTGTTTAGACAATGGAGACCTGAATGATGTTTTCTTGCATCCTCTAATCCCACCATCCCACGTTCTTTATATGTAGTACGCCAACGATAGGCTGCTTTATTTACGCGTGTCATGCCGATAATATCAATATCAAAACCTGCTTC